>Ga0155472_198_pt1 | contig 41301 bp, 62 predicted proteins | sample RifCSPhighO2_12_FD_107130 | JGI IMG/M metagenome (GOLD analysis project Ga0155472, IMG submission 107130) | Gammaproteobacteria bacterium RIFCSPHIGHO2_12_FULL_63_22
CCCCCGGTACCCCGGTACCTTGGTCAGTGGGCGCTCACATGCGAAGTGAGCACTAACCCACGACGCGCCGACCCATGTGCACAGATTGTGTATAACTATCGATTTTACATAATGGACATTATGCGACTCATGCAGTGCACCAACACTTATACATCATGCACTTACGCCGCATTGCACGGCGCATGACCTGCCTATTTATTGGGCAACTCTGCCATGGGTACTACATCTAGTGGGTCGGCGCCATCGGGCACGCGCTCGGCCTGTGGGTAACTCTGATCAATCACGCGGCCTGCCCCAGGATCGAGCACGACCGTGATCGTCGTGTCCTGCTGGACCTCTTGCTTGGGTCTGTACCTGGCGTCTCGACGCTCGGCAATCCATTGGGCCGACCTGAGCAGCTCCCGCGCACGTGCTAGCTCCAACTGGTCAGGCGCATCCATGAGCATTTGCTGGGCATCGGCGAGCTGAGCGTCACACCAGACCTGGCGCAGTTGCTCATACCCGTCCATATTTGCGAGCCATAGGGCGAGGGTAGATCGTCCTACGTTGTGTCGTGCTGCGATGTCTGCCATCGTCTGGCCGTCGAGGATGCTGACTACGGCGTCCTCACAGATGGCCTGTCTGCGAGGATTTTGGACTGATCCACTGACGCCTAAGACGTGGGTATTTGCCATGGCGCAGATGGTAGTCAGCGATCACTACCAAGTCAAGACCTGCTGCGGAGCGGGGCGCTTGCGGCTTTGAGGCGCCGCGCCTGGGGCGAGTTGTAGTTGACTGGACGGAGGTCAAAGACAAGACCAAGCAAGTCAAGACCAAGCAAAGTCAAAAACACCGGGGGCGCGCGGGGGAGTCGGCGGGGTGTTTTTGATGGTACGGCTGGATTCTGGTCCGGATGGCGTGTTGCCTATTTTTTAGGCAGCGCGCTTCCTTGAAAGCCTTGTGCTGTGGCGATCTACGTTTTTCTATCCACAGGCAAATAGTTCTTGACAACGTATTTGCGGGCTTTTTGCCTTGGAGCCGCCTATTGGCGGCGTGTAGGCCAAAGCCTTGCGCTGCAATGGTTTCGGAGGCGTTGCCTATTTTTTAGGCAGCAGTTATCCACAAGCTAGTAGATTTGATAAATTGGTGTATGCCTTGTGTTTGCTGCAACTACACGATTCTGCTGACTATTTTTTAGGCAGATTGAGGCCGTTCCAGTTGAATGAAGCTATTGATTGGCCTGTCTTGATAGTTAAAACTCATTAGACGGCGCGTATACGCGGCCTATACTGGCATCGTCAATACGGCGCACCACGCGCAACCGGCGCCTCGCGGGATCAGAGGCAGGGAGTCAAAATGTCTGACACAACCATCTACTACATCGACAGCAACGGCAAGCCGCAAACGGCAGCGCTATCGATCATCGACAGCGCCAGCGGATGCCACTGCGAGCAGGACATACTCGGCAGCATGGACATCACCGGATGCGGCAACGTGCATCGAGTCCAGGACGACAAGGATGACTGCGAGAGCGACATGCAGCGCGCCGCACTGGCGGCCGGAGCCACGTATTACGCCGACGACGCAGATGCGGCCAAGTGGTGGATCGACTATGTTGCCGGCTACAACGCCACGCAAGTCGAGTGCGACGAGCTGCGCGACGAACTCAAGAGTATGGATTACGACGCGCTCCGCGCCATTACCGCTGAGTACCTTGGAGATGACGAGGCGGGCAGACTCCGCGAGGACGAGATGATGGATCGGTTGATCGATGTCTTGCACGAGGGCGCCAACTATTACGAGATGGAGCGCGGCGTTTTTGCCGGGAATCTCGCCACGCTGCGCTCCATCATTGATGGGGAGCAATCATGAGCTACATCAACAACGGCCGCCCGACCGACATCTGGCACGGCATTACCGCTCGCATGCTGCTGGAGCGTGCTGGCCAGGCACGCGGCCTGGGCATGACCGACGAAGCCGACTCGATGGCCTACGTCGCGTCCCTGATGCACGCGGCCGAGCCGATCCTCGCCCCTGATTTCGCCGGCGCAGAACAATCGATGTGGGCGGTCGAGCGACGGCTGGTGGCTGATTTCGTCGGCCCGGCGCATCCGGCCGATATTTGCCATCCTGCGCTAGCCTGAGGAGATAGCCATGGCCACAAAGCACACCTGCAACAATGGTAACGGACCGGTCTTTGGTAAGCGCCAGCCCTACGGATCAGGCTGCGCGCGCTGCGACGAGTTGACGCTCGGCGCGGCACCGGTTGTCTGGTCATCGACTCGGCGCCGTGAGATGGAGGCCAAGCAAATCCGCGCCATCCGCGCGCACGACTGCAAAACCAGCAAATGCGGCCCAGTTTGCACCGCATTTGAGTCCTGAGACTGAGACCATGCCAGAAATCCACGTTTTCCTGCGCGTCCAGTGGGGCAAAAGGCGCATTTTCCCGGCCTGCCCGATCGCTGGTCTTTTTGCCGAGATCGCCGGCGAGAGCACACTGACCTCGCGCAACATCGAGATCATCAAAAAACTCGGATACCGAGTGATTGTCGATATCCCGGCCGACCTACCAGAGGAGCTATGACCATGTCCAACATCACCCACACACCCGAGCCATGGGAGGCCGTCAGCAATCTAGTCCGTACCGCTCGCACTGCTGATGGTGGCGGGGTCTTGGTCGCCGAATGCCCCGCCAACACCGGGCATCGCATTGAGGATGCCCGCCTGATTTCGGCGGCACCGGATTTGCTGGCAGCTCTTGCTGGCCTCTTGGACGTCGTCGGCGTCCGAATCGACGATCCGCGCATTGCTCAATTTGATGCCGCCCGCGCCGCAATCGCCAAGGCGACGCAACCATGACCGCCGACTACAATCATGCCGCGATCACTTGGATCAAGGCGTACTTGATCGCCCTCGGCAACGGTGCCGAGGTCTGGCTCTTGGCGTCACATCGCCCGGCGACGTGGCGGCGATCGATCCGAGAACAACTTCGGCTCATCCTGTAGCCTGGGAAGCGGGCCACTGCTGCGCTTTGCTCGCCTCGGTGGCCCGTGCCTCAATCCTCGTCGACCTGTCGCATCCTGGGCCGTTTTCGCTGCGCCGACGGCATCGTCTGACTGCCAACATGCCACGCGCCACAATGGTGGCAGCGGTAGGCCGTGACGCGGCCACGCTGCATGCCCCGCATCGAGTGATGGGCGGCCGAATGGCTCGCATGCGGGAATTTCCCGGCGCATTCCGTTTCCCGGGTGGGGTCCAGTCCCTGGACCGCCAATTGCAGCCGCAGCCGCAGCTCTGCCTCATCCTCCGGGCTCATCAGTCCCGGAACCGCTTAGGCACCCATCCGCCGTTCTCGGGGCGGGGGCTGTCGCCCTCCCACGTCCCGAACGACATCGACGCGCCGCCGAAGCGCAGCAACACGTCACCCAGCGGGCCGTCTCGATGCTTGCGGACCAGCAATTCGGCGAATCCTTGGCACCACGGGGCCTGATTGTAAAGGGCCTCCCGATGCAGCATGGCCACGATGTCGGCATCCTGCTCGATCTCGCCAGAGTCCCGCAGATCAGACAGGATCGGGCGCTTGTCAGTCCGTGTCTCGCTCGCTCGATTGAGCTGGACCAGCAGCAAGATGGGCACGCGGAGCTCCTTGGCCAGCGCCTTGAGGGCGTTGGTAATGCTCCCGACCTCTCTCGCCCGAGAATCACCGCGTCCGCCGCCCATCAAGCCCAAGTGATCGATGATGACGAGGTCGAGGCCGTGCATCCGCTGCAATCGCCGCGCCCGGCCACGGACATGCGCCACCGACACGGCCGGCTTGTCGTCAATCCAGACGCGCTGTCCGGCCGCAGCAGGGACCGAATCCGCCAGCCTTGACCAGCCCCACGCCGGGACGGCTCCGGCGCGCATGGAATGCACGCTGACAGACGACCTCGAGGCCATCAACCGCATGCCGATCTGCTCGCGGCCCATTTCCAGGCTGTGGAACAGGACCGCTTTACCGGCGCAAGCCAAGTAGTCAGCGATTTGGCAGGCAAGCGCCGTCTTCCCGACCGAGGGCCTGGCGGCCAAGACGACCAATTGACCAGGATCAAGCCCGCATGTCAGCGCGTCGAAATCCTCGACGCCGGTCATCAGCCCGCGCCGGGCGATCCGCGTGTCGATGTATTGGAGCGCCTCGCCAAACACATCGGCCAGCAAGGCCGGTTCTTCGCCGCCGCCGTCGTCGCCCGCCACCGCCAATGCCCCCTCGATCTGGGAGATGATCGCCGCCGACGAATCTCTGCCAGGCAGAGAGCAACGATTTACTAGCGAGTAGCCAATCTCCATCAGCCGCCTCAATGCCGCCTGCTCGACGACGATCTCGGCATAGCGGCGAATGTTGGCCGCCGAGGGCGTGGCGTTGGCAATTTCTCCCAGATAGGCGAGGCCGCCGGTCTGCTCGACTTCAGCCGCCTTGGTGATTGAGGCGTAGACCGTCACAACGTCGAGATGCTGACCACCGCCGGCAATTAAAGAGATATGTCGGAAAATCCGGCGATGGTCGTCGCGGTAGAAGTCTCTCTCCGTCACCATGTCGGCGATGCGGTCCCAGGCCGTGTTGTCCAGCAACAGGCCGCCGATCAGGGATTGCTCGGCCTCGATGGAATGGGGCGGCATCACAGGTGAAAATGAATCAGAAAACAAGGCGCTTTTCCTCCCTCGTTATTCATCCACAGGCCCGATACGACTGGCGTAGCTGGGGGTTGCGGGGTAGATGACGGGTTGTTTTACATCTTTTAGGCGGTCTACTTCACGTTCGGCGTCTCGGGCGGAACCTTGTAGCCTGGGCATCCGCCGCCGCTGTAGTCAAAGCCGGTGCAACCCTTGTCGGCGTTCTTGCACGGGTTTCCGCAGCTACCGCTGCACGGGATAACCTTGTGGCCCTTTGCCTTCTCAGTGTGCAGGTACGTCAGCGCCTCTTCTGGCTTCAGTGGCGTGCCGTCGTCCTTCTGGAAGATGCCAAAGTCACTCGGGAACTTGTTGTTCCGCAGGAATCCGTCAACGTTCATGCACATGCTTCTTCGTGTCCAGGTTGTTTCCATTTCTAGTCCTCTCAAAAGTCGGCGCTGGTACTACGGCGCTTCGTTGTCGGCAGCCGCCGAACCCGGCGCTTGAGAGGGACGCTCCGCCGATGATGCCGGCTCCGCGCCCCTCAGCTCCACGTTGTGCGTCTCTGCCGCCGCGTCACCAGCGCTGACTTTTGGCGGGGCGGGAAGTGGCATCCAAGTTGCGGCGGCCATCTTCTGGTTGCTGTGCCAGAAAATCCCACCTATCCAAGCGCCGTGAACAGTCTTGCCGGCGCGGACAAACAAAACCTCTTGTGCCTCTTTTGGCAGTTCATCAACAACGTCGCGCCAGCGCGGTGCCTCTTCGAGTCGCTCAACCAGTCCAACCACAAACCCGCCTTGCTCAAGTTCTTCGGTCGTCACTCCGGCACAAGCATTCACGCAGGCCACGATGCGCCGTGCGTCGTTCTTACCGCTGGCTATCGCCACAGGGCCGCACTCGCCGTCTGGTGGGTAAATACCGCATTCGTGGTCAAGCGTACCCTCGAACGGCGGCGCGTTGAATTGGTGCTCCGACCATTCCCACGGTTCTTTCGTGTGTTCCATTTGTCATCCTTACCAAGACGCACAACCCTACGGTCAAGCGGACCGTTCGCAATAAGGCCGCTCACGGCCGCTTACCTACACGTTATGCATCAATACCGGCGGTGCCACTCGCCGTCCTGCGAATCGCGCTCTTCGTCCCAATCGTTGGAGCTTGCCGGGTAGCTCTCGCCAATCACTCGCAGCGTTCCGCCGCACGCGCACCGACCGCCATCGACTTGCTGGTCGTTCATGTATTCGCTTTCCGCTCCGCACGCGGCGCACTTCGCTACCTGTCGAATCTGGTAGTCGGCGGGCCTGCGGTAATCTGCTCTGCTCATCTCTTCTCTCCGATCAAAGTTGATGCATAACCCTGCGCTGAACGCGGACACCAAACAGCGGGCATCCGCAGTGCATTTAATCGAGCTTCCCGGCGCGCTGTTCGGTGCCGGTTAGCTCCACGTTATGCCTCTTCAAAATCCACGCTCTCGCTGTAGTAGCCGTTACTTTCGCCGTACCAGCGAATGTCCACGTAGCCCTTGCGTGTGGCGAACTTGTAGAACGTCCAAGTGAATCTGTCTTGGTCTTCCTTCGTAACGCCGTCCGGGTTTTTGTCGCTGGTGGCTTCTTCGGCCACAAGGATCGGCTCGCCAACCAAGTCGGCCAGGTCGCCCACGATGTCCTCCACCGTCACCGACTCGCAGCAGTCTTGCGAGTGGTAGAGCTTGTACCGCTTGCCTTCGCTGGTGATGAAAACAATCTCATCATCGCCAACTTGCTCCGCCTTGGTCAGCGTTTTACCAATCAGGTCTTTCAGTTCTGCCATTTTGTTCTCCAATCGTAAAAGTCGGTTCTGGTGGCACGGCGGCATAACACGTCAGTCAACCGGACGTGCCGCAAGCGGCCCGCCGGTTACTTCGGCGTTATGCACCCTCACTCGTCCCACATATCGAGGTCGCTGCACACTGCGTCCATGCCGGGCCTCGCCCTGTAGGCGCAAAAATCGCCTTCGTGAATCCCAGTCACTTTCCGGTAAGCCTGCCCCGGCAAAATGCGCCACTTGTCAGCCTCTGCGGCCTCGACCATCAGCCGCTGCTCGCTCGTCTCGCATTCGGCAACGGTGTAGCCAGCGCGTCGCCACTGTTCACTAGCGTCGCAGCGGTAATGCTTTTTCGCTATCACGATCTTGTCAGTAAAAACCCGTTCCATCTCAACCTCCGTGCATAACTGTGTTTTCGAGGGGACTCGCCGCAAGCGGCTCACCCCTCAAAACGGCGTTAGGGGCTTCCGGCAATGGCATCCAATGCGTAGCCTTGCAAGCGCCGTCTGTGTAGTTCGTCGCGTCCATGCCGGGCGGTATCGTTTCTTCCCAGCATCCTTCGTCGCGTGGCACTCCGCGCTTGATCTCTATCGGGTCATCGTTCGTTCTTTCGGCCAGCGGGCGGTACAGCAAAATTCGAGTTCCGTCCTTTGGTGCGGTTTCAATCGGTTGCCATTCCATCGTTCTTTCCTTTCTCCGTAGTGCCTTCTAACCCGGCGCTCAACCCGGACGCCTATCGGCGCCGGTTAGCTCTGCGTTGGGCCTCACCGCGCGGCAGTGGTAGCACAACGGATCACCCGCGCAGCGACGAGCATCCTCATTCACCGACAGCCAGTCGGTGTCCTCCACTACTTCACGGTTGCACTCCGGGCATTGCCACACCAGTTGCACCCCGCCGTCCTCTCCGCGCAGCCGCATTCCTGTCTCGTTTGCCAATCCCATGTCTCCCCTCGCGCGGTCGCAGCCAACGCACCTCGCGCAGGCGTCCGGGCCAATTCGGTTGCCGGCCGCATCGGTGGCGTCGCCGGTCATCAGGCGCAGCCTGCATCCGTTCTTCCTGGCGTGCCTTGCGTAATCAAACATGCTCTCGCTCCGTAGCTATATGAGGCCCAACCCTACGGTCGACCTCGCTCCCTTCGGTCGCTGGACCTCGCGCATAAGGCCGCGCGAGGCCGGTCACCTACACGTTGGAGGGCTTGGAACCGCCCTCGGAATTTTGTTGCAAAAAGCTCTTGACTATTGGTGCATGATGCACTATTATTAAGTCATCGGTAGCGCAGGGCCGCCGAAAACCAAGGAGCGCAAAATGACCACCTTCACCATCCCGCAAAAAATGTCCAACTCCGGCAGCATTCACGACATCGCTAGCGACATGTTCGACCGCGACATCATCTTCGCCCCCGGCTGCAAGTACGCCGTCGTCCTCGCCAGCTACTACGGCGGCAAGGGCTACACCACGCATAAGACCGCCGCTGCCGCCGCCGCTGAGAGCCACAAGCAACGCGAGTACAGCCACACCGTCATCGACACCGAGGGCAACGAGTTCACCGCCTACTATGGCGACCTGGTTGCAAAATGACCGCCCGCCAATCCCGCGAGGTAACGCTCGCGGTTTCCCACCTCCAGCGCACCGGCTGCACGCCGGCTGCTGCGGCCCTGCGCTACGGCGTGGCAGTGTCCAGCGTCCGCCGTGCGCTTGCCCGCCTGGGCGTTGAGCCGCAGCCCGTGGGGCGTCCCGCGAAACAGCCGTCATCGGTCTAGCCCTCCAACAACCGCATCGAGCGGGACCGTGCGCGATGAGGCCGCGCCCGGCCCCTCATGCGGAGCGTTCGCCATCACAAAGACGGCCGCGACTTGCGGGACGATCGCATTCCCGTAGGCGCGCAGTCGTCCCACTCTGTTCTGTACCCCATGAGCCAGCGGGAAAAGGCCGGGTTGAGTTGGCCGGGCTTTCCCGTCGCTGCACTCGATCCATTCGAGATCGGCCCAGGCGCCAAGGTGTAGGCTTGTTCGCTCAGCGGCTTGCCCCTCGCTTGTTCCGCTCGGCCCGCCAGAAATTCCGCGGAACCACTCGCGCTGTGCCAGTCCCTCGTTGCCGGCGTCGCCCAGCGCGCAAATTTCACCGCGTGCTCCAACTGTGCCGCATGCTTCCGGCCGTCTTTTGTTCGTCCGGTCGCGTCCATTTTCTCCGTGGACATCGATCTTCCGCCGTTCGGGCAGTTCGGCGTGGGCCACCCAGAAAAGCCGTTGCCGTCGGTGGGGGGCGCCGACGCTGCAAGCCGGCAAATCTGCCGCCGCAGCGGCGTAGCCTGCGTCTTCCAGGTCAGCGCAAACATGGTCGAGCCAAGCGAGTCCAGCAGCGCCGGCAACCTGTTCACCAAAGACTGTTGCAGGTCTGCGCTCGCCGATGAGCCGGAAGAACGCAGGCCATAGGTGGCGCTCATCGTCGCTGCCACGCTGCTTGCCTGCGGCGCTGAACGGCTGGCAGGGGCAAGAGCCTGTCCAAACAGGTCGGCCATCGGGCCAGCCGGCGAGACGCAGGGCGGCGCTCCAGCCTCCGATGCCGGCGAAGAAATGGCACTGCTCGTAGCCTCGTAGGTCATCGATCGTAACTTCCAGAATTGAGCGTTCGTCCACATCGCCCGGCGCTATCAAGCCGCGCGCAATCAGGTTCCGTAGCCATTGGGCCGCGTAGGGGTCGAACTCGTTGTAGTAGGCTGGCATAGGTCATCGCGTAGTGATGGCGAACACGTCGCTCAACCGGACCTGTCGCATAAAGCCGCGCCAGGCCGGTTACCTTGAACGTTATGCGTCGGTATCGGTTCGCCAGTCTCAGGATCGACCAGATACCCTCTGCATCGCTTGTCGTGGAATCCGCTTACCCATCCGCACTCGTGGCATTTAGCCGCCATCACATCTGCAAAAGTCGGCGCTGGCGACACGGTAGCCCCAACCCGGCACATTCCTCGCGCTCCAGTTTTACTGGCACCGTGAAACGCCGCAACACCTTTTCCGTACCCATCATGCCATGCTTCTTGAAAGTGCTCCTTTACCTCGTCGCACTCCGCAGGCTTCATTTTCTTCCACCACTCGTCAAACGTCATTCCCGTGTCTCCGTAGTTGCCAGCGCTCTAACTAATCATTCCACCAGCCGCGCAGCGGTCCGGTGAATTCAAACGTTCGGCCCCATCAATCGCGCGGCGGAGGTCCAAACTCATTTTCAACGGCACACACTGCACCCCACCAATATTCGTTAGGTTCAGTCCGGTCATTCCAGGGGGCGCGTTGGTACTTGCAAGCGTCTCCGTATCCCCGTCTGAAATCAAACGTTGGTCCGTCGTCGGAGAAGTCCGCAGAGTCGTACAAAAACGAGTGCGAGTCGGTAACCCCCAGTGCCTTACATGCGGCGTGAATCGTGCCACCTTGCCATCCCAGCAGCGTCATCAGGTTTTTGGTTCTGTCTTCTGCTTTCATGTCTCACCTTTCTGTGGCCCCACTAAGCCTGGGCCATAGAAAGGCAGGCGCATCGGAGGTATCACCGCAGACGCGCGACGAGCCTCCATCAACATCGCCGTCAGCTCCTGCGGCGTCTTCGGAACCCAAGAGCCGTGGCCTTTGCAGTCACGCGGAGAGTTCCGCCAGCACAGCACGCCGTCAACAATCGCTTCTTCGTAAATCATGGTTCTTTTCCTTTTCATGCCAGTTCCGTCGCTAGCCTTGGCGCAGCAATCTTCAGTTTGCTGCGCCTCCTGCCCGGCCTCGTAGCCAATCTGGTACGCCTCTCCGAGTTCCGGGTCGGCGTGTGGCGTCTTGCTCAGGTCAAGGCCATCGTTCGCCAACCCGTGCCCGTAGCCGGATTCGTAGCTGTTGCAGATCATGAACACCTTGCTCGGCATTTCGTCTTCCTTTCCGGGCGCAGCCGCCCAACTAATCCATCGAGCGGGACCTTGCGCGGCTTCATGCGCAAGGCCGGCGACATCCACGTTAGCCATCAATGCGCGTAACCAGCCCACGCTTCTGTTCCGGTCTTGCGAACGTCAGCAAGCGCCGCCTCTTGTTCGGCTTCTGTTGCGTAGTAGTCTGCTCCGTAACCGCAATCGTTTTCCCAAAACACGATGAACGGCTTTTCTTGGTTGCTTGTTTGTTGTGTTTGCATGTCGTATCTCCGTGGGTCGCCTTAGTCTTGCTCACGCGCCAGCACCTTGGCGATGACCTCGCGCAGCTCCCCCGCCGTATAGCCGTTCAGGCATTTGTCAATCTCGCTACGGAAGTGCTCCAGGTGGGGGTCTTCCGTCAGGTTCAAATGCGGTAGCCGCTGCACCAGATCCTCGATCTTGGATACCGTAGTCGCTTGGAATCGCGCATTTGGGTCGCCGAGCTTGGCGGCCAGGTGCGCCAAGGTATCCCGCATCTCCTGCCACACCGAAGCCATCGCATCCTGCGCGCAGCCCCGCACGGCGCTGTCGATTTCCTGGCGGATGCGCTCGGTCTCGTCTTGCCCGATCTCGACGCGAAAGTCGTTGGCCGTCACCGAACTCCATCCGGTGGCTGCCGCTTTCATGTACTCGTCTGGCGGGGTCAGGAATGCCGGAATTCGCCCCGCTGCCCAGGTGCGTGCTGATGAATCCTCGATCAACATTCCCCGTGCTCGCGCCCATCGCACGGTGTCACCCCACTCGTTACCGCTGCTGGCGGTTGCGTCCTTCCCCATTGCGCCGTGCCCACGCATCACAGCCAGGCGCGCGCTATTTATGTCGCGTGGCTCGCCGGCCGTCAGCAATACGGCGAAGAGCATCAGCGCCTCGTCTCCATCCGTCGGGTCATCTGTCATCTCCAGCAGCGCCGGCCACCCGTCGCTCAAGCGGAACCGTCCGCAAGCGGCCGGCCCCTTAGCTAGTGCGTTGGGCCCCACCAGTGCCTCAGCACGTTCAACCGCCTCGCGATACCCATGCGACCAGTATTCGCGCGGCAGTTCAGCGCCGTCGTCGCCCTCTTGGTGGAACTTCAGCAGGCCGCGAGTCGCTGACACTATTTTCAAAGCATCGCGCATACCGCTTGCGCACGCCCTCAGTAGTCTGCTTCGCGATTCCGGGTCGTCGGTTTCCGGCTCTTCCGCCAGGCAGTCCAGCGTGTAGGCGTACTGCTCAAAAGATTGCATGTCAATCCTTTCTTCGTTGTATTGTAGCTATCCGGGGTGAGAGAGGGAGCTACAACACAGCGTAACCTACGCAGACATCCGATGCGCATTCGCAAGCCTCGCCTGCCGCCCAGTTTGCGTGAGCTGAAATACCCCGTCATTGTCGAGGTACCAAAGCTTCAGATATCCTCGTTCCACGTAATTCCTGAACGTCCTTCGCCAATCTATTTGTAGCTTGGATTCTGAGGCTCCACCAGCTCCGAATTGCCTGCAAAATTCGAACCACGCGAGCTGTAGCATATCGATGGGCAATCCAATCGATTCAGCGTACAAAAAGATCGGTTGGTAATTGCTGATTGCGGGTTCGCATCGCGCCTTGCAGGCATCGAGAAAGGTGGCCAGCCTAATGCGTCCCGCCCCATCCCGTTTAACACGTCCCCCGCTGTTTGACGACGGCGACAGCGCGAACAGCCCCTCGCTCATTTGAACACCACCGAGATTGCCAAGACCACCAGCGCAATGGCGCATCCAGCCAATGCCCCGGTCAATCTCCCGGTATCTACTGCGATGGGTTCGTCAGGCTGGGTGCTAGCCCGGTAGCGGGCTATTGAACACGCCTCTTCATATGTCATTTCTGACATATGGTTACCGTTCAGATAGACCCGGCCATGGATTACCATCGCCTTGTGGTCGCCGTAGTTCGCGACCTCTCCCACCTGCCCCACGCTCCCCATGAGGGGCTTGATTACCGGCGTCACAGATCGATCCTCCCGTCAATTGTGGTGGCGATTGCCAGCGCGCTCCACTGGTCGCTGACGATGCCGTAAAGCGGCCCTGGGGACCCCTTCGTTCCTACTGCCCTTACTCGCCCAGGCCCGAATCTATCAAGCAGTGCCGCACGAATATTCGCGTCGCTTGCCCGTAATGAGCCGCAGTGGAAGAGTTTCACGTCCTTGCGATAGACCAGCTCAACCGCGCCGCCGCGAGCGATGAACGCTTCTTGGAAGCGTCCGATCCACAAGCACGTATCAAAAACTTCTCGCCCGACCGGCATCCCATACGATGCAATCATCTCAATCGCCAACAAGTTGCCGGGGACGAAGGCCGTTCTGACCGTGCTCAGCATCTCATCATTCTCGACCTTGCCGTGATCGACCGGGATTCCGTCGCGCAACGTCACCCATGCGGACTCAATGTTCCCCGGGTCTATGGCGTAGATGATCGTCATTTATTGACCTTTCTGGTCGTCGGCCGGCGCTCCGCCATCAGCTTACCGCCAAGCGCCGATTCGATTGCGCACTGCGCCCGCCACGGGATTTCGTTACTCGCCAGCCACTGGCCAACACGTTGCGGCGTGTATCCGATGGCCTTGGCTGCTGTTGTCTGGTTTCCGCCAAATTGGCGAAGGAGTTGTTTTGGTGTCATGTTTCGGACTGTATCACATGAAAAGTAATTTTTCAAAATAAATTTTCATATGTTACGATTCTTAATTATTATTTTCGATGGGGAACCACATGGACGACAACGAATTCGGATCACTACTTACGTTACTCTGGCTCTTGGCCGCGTGGATGACACATATTTTTGTGTGCCTGAAGACGGCATCGTGGGGCTTCCTGATCGCGGGTGCCATCGTTTTTCCCATCGCCGTGATCCACGGGACCGGGGCATGGTTCGGTGTCTGGTGAATTTTCATGTTGACGAGATAGGCCGTTCGGCTTATTGTGGCGGCGTCTATGCGGGGGCGCATTATGACCATGAGGCCAATTTCTCATGCGTTTCACGTTGAAAGACGGAAGGTGAGCCCCCGCACCGGAAACGCAGCAGAAATTGGCCTTTTGCGTTTCTAGCGTACCTTCCGCGCTAGACACAGTAGCGAGCCACGCGCAAGGCTGCCGAAGAGAGAACGGCGTACCCGGTCGACGAAGTCCGTCAAGGTGCAATTCCTACAATCCGGGGGGCTGGCTTCATATCCAAGCCCGGGGACTCGGCAACGAGCATGGATATCCGCGCAAGCGGGGCGATAACCCTTCCTTTACCATTCTTGGGTAGGGGGAGGCTTTGAGGCGATAAATATCGAAAGGGAATGATTGATGAATCCTAGCGACCTTGCTTCCGACCTCCGACGCCGGATAAATCCAGCCTACTCCAATATGCGCAACACCGAGAGCTACGAACGCCGAATGTGCGTCGAAGCAATAGAGGCGCTGCTATCGATCCAGGAAACGCTAAAAGACGATGTCGCCAGCTTGCGCACGCAGCGCGATTACCTAGTAGCTGCCGTCTGTCGCACGCTCGACGAGAATTGCCACCTGGCGGACGGCGAGAAGTGCACGTTGCTGGCGCTCAAGGTGGCACTTCGGAATATTGGTGCTCCGTGGGCTGGCGATAATTAATTGCATAATTGTTATTGACATACATGCAAGCGTCGCGTAACCTTCAAATCTCCAACCATCCACGGAGTCCAAAATGAAACTACCCGCACCGCTGAAGAAGCAGCCGAAGCCGACGATTCACAACCTGCGCGATGTCAGGATTGCGCGCGGAGAGAACCAAGAAACGTTCTGGAATCGCTACGGCGTCACGCAAAGCTGCGGCTCGCGCTACGAGACGGAACGCGATATTCCGGTCCCGACTGGTGCGCTGGCGCTGCTGCACCTGACGGGCGTTATCAGCGACGCGGCGCTGGCGAAGGCCATCAAGGCGGCAGTATGAACGCGAAGCTCTGCATCGACTGCGAGTTCTACTTGGCCGGAGACATCGAAAGGCTCGATATTTGCGAGCACCCGGAGTCGTTTCACAATGATGAAACTTGCCCGGGAATTCGTACCGCCGCGAAACTCATCCCATATACCTGCCATTCAATGCTCGCCGGAATTTGCAGTGACCACCAATTGTTCGATCCGAAGGAACGCGGCGGCGATGACGAACGTGAAACATTGCGTGCCGAGGAAATGGAAGAACGGGACCGCGCCCGGGCGTACCAGCGCGAGGAGGGGCAGGTATGAATCCAGGAATCCATCCTGGGCTGTCGATGTCCGAATACCTGGGCCTCGAAGCCGCTAGCGCCTCCATCATCAAGCGGATTCTCGGCGAGTGCCCGCGAGCCGCCTGGTCTGAAAGCTGGCTGAACCCGAGGCGATCCGTCAACAACAACGGCGCCTCGGATCGAGGCACGATCTGCCACGCGATCCTGCTGGAGGGGTCGGAAGACTGCCTCGTGGCCATTGACCCGCGCGATCATCCCGCCGAGAAAACCGGCAACGTCCCGGACGGCTGGACGAACAAATCGATCCGGGCGGCCCGAGACGAGGCCCGCGCGGCCGGAAAGATTCCGATCCTGCTGGACGATCACGCCTCGATCATGAACATGGTGAGCGCAACATGGGAATTTCTCCAGACGGTGAAGGACACCGAGCCGGCCATTTGGGCAATGTTCCAGCCGGACGGCGGGTCGTCTGAGGAAACCGTCGTCTGGCAGGACGGCCAGACGCTGTGCAAGATGCGCACGGATCGATGGAGCGCTGACCGAGGCGTCATCTGCGACTACAAGACCACCGAGCGCAGCGTCGAGCCATCGTCCTGGGGCCGCTCGCAACTGATTGGCATGGGCTACTACCTCTCGGCTGCGTGGTATCGGCGAGGCGCGATGGCGGCGACAGGGGTTCAGCCTGATTACGTGTTCCTTGCTCAGGAGGTCAATCCTCCCTACCTCTGTTCGCTCGTCGGCGTCGAGCCGGCCATGCTGGAGGCCGGCGCGCACATGATCGAGCAAGGGCTGATGCAGTGGGAGCGTTGCGTCGAGTCGGGTCAGTGGCCAGCGTATCCTAATCGCGTCTGCTATCCCGAGACGCCGGCCTACATGCTGGCACAGTGGGAAGCCGCAGAGATTCGAGAGATCGAAGAACACGGCATGCCCGCCGACCGGGCAAAGAAGGAAAAGCCGGGGCAGTGGTTGAGCCGGGCTGAAATTGAAGCGGGAGCGATATGATGAACGAAACCGAAGTGATGGAGAAGCCGTCGACCAGCATTGTCGAATACAGCACGACGGCGGCCGCACTGGCCGAGTTGCGGCAGAAGTATCAGGGCGTGCTGTTCGACGTGACCAGCAAGGAAGGCATGGCGGCGGCCATCAAGGGCCGCGCCGAACTCCGCGGCTATCGCGTGGCGCTGGAAAAAATCCGCGTCGAGATCAAGGCCCCGGCCCTCAAGCGCACGCAGGAAATAGACAGCGAGGCGCGCCGAATCACGACCGCGCTGTCCGCGCTGGAAGATCCGATTGACGACCAGATCAAGGCCGACGAGCGGCGCAAGGCGGCAGAGGCGGCGGCGAAAGCGAAAGCTGAGGCTGATCGTATCGCCGCCGAGCACGCCGCTCGCAAGGCCGAGGAAGAACGCATCCTGGCCGAGCAGCGCGCCGAAATCGCGCGGCAGCAGGAGGAAATCGCCGCGAAGCAGCGCGCCATTGAAGCCGCCCAGCGTGCCGAAAGGGAGAAGTTCGAAGCGGAACAACGCGCCGCCCGCGAGAAGATCGAAGCCGAGCAGCGGGAAGCCGAGCGCGTTCGCCGGGAAGCCGATCGGCAAGCGCAGGCCGAGCGCGACAGATTGTATGAGGAGGCGCGCGCCAAGCGCGAAGCCGAAGATCGCCGCCTCCGCGAAACGCAGGAGAAGGTCGACGCCGAGCGCCGCGAGATCGAGGAACGCGAACGCAAGGCGCGACTTGAAGCGGAGGAACGCGCCAGGGTAGAACGCGCGGCCAAAGAAGCTGAAGAACTGGCCAAGCGCGAAGCCGAGGAAGCCAGGGAGCGCGAAATCCGGCGCGCGGCCGCCGAACTCGAAGACGGAACAGAATTGCTGCGCCAGTTCGTCGGCGTCTACGGCAAGCGCGAAGAATTCAAGGCGATTGCCAAGGCCATCACGGGCTTTCTGGCAGGCAAGCCATGAGTGGGTTCACCTTCCGCCCTGCGGTGCGTGAAAACGTTGGCCTGCTGATCGGCTTGGCAGGCGGCACCGGCAGCGGCAAGACCTATACGGCGATGCGCCTCGCGTCCGGGATGTCTGGCGGCAAGCCGTTCGCCGTCATCGATACCGAGGCCGGCCGCGCCAAGCACTACGCCGACCAGTTCCGATTCGACCATGGCGACCTTCGGCCTCTCTTCCGCCCGGACGCCTACGCCGAGGCGATCATGGCCGCCGACAAGGCCGGCTATCCCGTCATCGTCGTCGATTCCATGTCGCACGTCTGGGCCGGTGACGGCGGCGTTCTCGACTGGCAGGAAGACGAGCTTGACCGCATGGCCGGCGACGACTGGAAGAAGCGCGAGGCCGTGAAAATGGCGGCTTGGATAAAACCGAAGACCTCGCACAAGCACATGGTCGCCAAGTTGTTGCAGGTCCGCGCGCACCTGATTCTGTGCTTCCGCGCCGAGCCGAAAATCGAGATGGTCAAGGACGACAGAGGCAAGATGCAGATCGTCGCTAAGCAATCGCTGACCGGTCTGGACGGCTGGATTCCGGTTTCGGAAAAGAACCTGCCGTTCGAATTGACGGCCTCATTCCTGCTGATGGCAGATCGGCCCGGAATTCCTCGGCCGATCAAACTCCAAGAGCAGCACCGAGCGCTGTTCCCGCTCGACAAGCCCATCACCGAGGAATCCGGGAAGCTGGTCGCGGAATGGGCCTCCGGAGGCGTCAAAAAGCCCGCGCCGACATCCTTGGTGCAACCGCCCGCCACAAACGCAGCCACGGCCCCAGAATCGCTTGGAATCGCCTATATCTCAGAGGACCAAGCGTCCAAGATCAAGGAAGGACTGGAATTCGTCGGGTTCCCGCTGGAGAAGTTCTGCCAGAAATCCGAGATCGCATCGCTGGCGTATCTCGCTGCGGATCGTTTCGGCGGGGCCATGGCCTGGATCAAGACGCTAGCTGACAAGGGGGCGGCATGAACAACTGGTGCTTTACAGGGAATCTCGGGAACGATGCCGAGCAAAAATTCGTCCCTAACGGCGATAGCGTCGTGTCATTCTCGGTCGCGGTCAAGTCTGGTTACGGGGACAAGGCGACAACGACATGGGCGCGCTGCCAGATTTGGGGCAAGCGCGGAGAGTCGGTCCTACCGTATCTCACCAAGGGAAAACTCGTCGGAGTCACCGGCGAATTGTCTTCTCGCGAGTACCAGAAGGATGGCCAGACAAAAACGAGTATCGAGGTGCGCGTTAATGACCTGACCTTGCTCGAAAAACGCGAAGGCGGTCAAGCCGCCGCCCCGCGCAGCCCCGAGCAAAGAACGCCAGCGGAACCGTCGCCTCAGAAACCCGCTTCAGGTCCTGGTAGTTTTAGCGATTTCGACGACGATATCCCATTCTGATGAGCAAACAACACCAGCACGTTAAAACACTCCGTAACCACAATCGATGGCGCCATGGGGGCGACGGTGAAATGACTAATCCAACCGCGCTTGGCATTGCGCTTGATTGGGCCATCGCCGTCTGTGAAGCCGCCGATAACCTCGTCAACGTCAATGGTCGGCATCACGCCGAGAAGGCGTACTCACGCCTAGAGAATGCGGTCAATCCGGAATGACGCAGGCGATTCTCGTGGCAATGGTGAAGCTATCGCACTTCTGCACCATCAACGAAATGTCGAAGTACGCCGAAAGCCTACCGGACGCGATTCGTGCCAGCGACCGGTTCGCCAAATCTTTCAAGGCACGCATGGATCAACTGAAGGGAAAATGAAATGACGAAATACCGTATCACGGTCGAAGAAATCGAAACGAGCGGAGAATGCGAAGCCCGCGCCGCCGATACCTTTGCCGCAATCCGCCGCTACGAGCAAACGACCGACGCGCTAGACCTCAAGGCTGTCATTGCCGCAATCAACAAAAAGCCTCGGGCACCGAGAACGAAGAAGGCTCCTGCTAGCGGGCAGACGTCGCAATGACGGCGAAACTGGAAACCTGGCGGACAGAAACCGAGTGCGCCACGGTGAGAACCGGAGACACCCAGGCGGACGTCTCTACGTGGCCGAGCAGCGAAGGCGTGACGGTCGGAGTGACCGGGCCGCACGGCGCGAATGTCCTGTCCGGCTCGCTGCGACGGGAGCAGATGGAAGCGCTTTGCGCGGCATTCGCACTCCTGAAGGCACGATGATGGGTAGCTTACCGGGCTGCGACGCCGCTGATTTTCTCTGCCGTTCGCAGCCCGCCAAGGCCGAGCATCCCGAGCAGCAACGGCATCATTTCAGACATATCGGCCGGTGAAAGGGAAACCGGATGGCCGGCGATCAGCATCGCCGCTTTGGCGATCGGCAGTCCTACCCAATTCCACGCGCAGCCGGCACCGCATATCCAGCCGATAGCCGGCCGCCAGCCCGAAACAAATACCGACGGATTCCCGGCCTCTACCTTGTTGATGTCGGTCTGCGCCTGAATCAGCGCGAGGCTCGCGGCAAGCTGGTTTTTCTCGGATTCCGTCTTGTCCGGGAAAAACATGCCGATGATTCCCTTGGCCGCCTCTGCTGCTGTGCCGATGCCGGTGATGTCCATCACGCAATCCCCTTCGTGTAGGTCGTCGGCCCATTGCCGAAATGTGCCGTCAATACCTCGTAGCGCGGCTCGTCCGAGAAGCTGACATGCACCCATCGCCCCTCAAGAATCAACTGGTCGAACCCGATCCGCAGCTTGCTTTCCACAAGAACGCGAGCGACGTCGGCGGGGGTGCCAAATTGCGGGCAGGTGAAATCCGCCGCTAGCCCTTGCATGTGAGCGCTGGACTTGCTGCCGCCGATGGCGGAATTGAGCTTGGCGCAGCGGTAGCCGCTGGAGACATGAACGGGCACGGCCAGAACAGCGCGCACCCCTTCAAGCCCCGCCGCGAGCATTCCAATGTTCGCGAGCACTTCGGCAGATGGCGTGTTGTCGATTCCATGGCGGATGGCATAGTCGCTGCGCGTCAGTTCGTCCAGGGTGAAATGCTGCGATAGTTGCATGGCGATTAACCTCTCGTCCCGCTCGTCGGCGTCGGCATCCACGGCGGCAATGCCGGCGGCGCGGCCTTCTTCTGTTGTGCCAGAATGGCCTGGATGATGGCCTCCATTGGACTCATGTCCCCGCCTTAAATCCTGGATACGTGTCCATGCAACGGGTTTCGACGACAGTGACGCGCCTGTCGATGCCGCTGATGCGAGTGTGAAGCTCGCTGGCCATGCTGGTCAGGCTATTCGACATCTCGTCGACCTTGTTGTAGATGCGATTTCCGAGCCACCCGAGGATGGCGCAGAGTAGGCCGAACATCGCGGCGACTAGGGATGCCGCGAGGGCAAGAAGCATGGTTTCGTTCATGTTTATTCTTCCTTTTGTGTATCGAAATCTTGCCCTACGTGTTCGCCTCGCGCATCTGCGCCTGGATTTCCGGCAGTTGGTCGTACAGCCAGGCAATGTTCTTGTTGATCGGCGTCAGCGGATAGCGCTGCATCAGGGCCATATAAACCGCCGAGGCGATCCAGTTCTTGCCGGAGTTCGTCGGATGCAGCGTGTCGTAGGTATAGCCGAGGTCGTAGAGCTTGCCCAGCCCGATGGAAAACGACTCGTCAGTAATCTGCGCATACACGGCATCGATGGCGGCAGAATCGGCCAGTGAGACGGAACAGTTCATCCCCAGCACGCCCGGCGCAATCGTGAAGTTCTGCTTCAAGAACGTGACGCGCGTTCCGTCCATCTCCACGAGCGCGAGCGAATTCTTGAACTGCTGGAATTCTGCGGCGGCGTTCGGGTTCCAGCGGTCATTGACGCCGAGCATGACGAGCAAGTGATTGTAGAACCCGCCGCCCATCATCGCTTGCACGGGCGGATTCGCATTCCCGATCAGGAACCCCGCCGTCGGCGTGTGCGCAGTTTTCCAAGTTAGGCCGGGGAGACTGTAGTTGTCGATCTGCCAGCCCTGCACGCCACCGTCGCGAATCTTGGCTTCCAGCAGTTGCGGCCACGAAGCGGAAGACGCCCCGTTGTTCTGGGTGCTGATCGAATCTCCGATGACTGCGACTCTCATTTCAGCGCCGCCAGTTCTGCCCGCAGGGCGAGGGCTTGAGTATTGAGCGACGCGAGCCAAGTCGTATTGCCAAGCGCAGCCTCCCGGCGCGCGCGCGGGCTGTCGGATTTCTGGTCAATCTCGGCCAGGGCCGAGATGATTTCGTCGCGCCGCGTCGGAACGATCGGGCGATGGATGACGCTCGACACCAGCACATCGCCGTCCCAGGTTTCGAGGTATTCGCCGTTCTGGATTTGAGCCATGGTTAATTTGTCCTGTAGCGCATGAATACGTTGAACTTGTCAGTCTCCGTGACGCTGGATGCGATCTCGATCAGGCATGACGAGACGAACCCAATCTCATCGAAAACCGCGATTGGGTTGCTCGTGGCATTGAACATCGCCCCGATTGGATAGCCGCCCAGATCGGTGGTGACAATGGCGGCTGACGTTGCATCGGACACGACAACCCCGTCCAGCGTGATCTTTATTCGCATCGTCCGGCTTGTCGTATCGACACACGTCAGCCCGAAGAAATTGAGCGCGCCCGATCCCGTTACCGTCAGCGCCGTCTTCAGCGTATTGGCAGTCATTGCCCCAGACAACGATGCAAGGATGCCGTAGCTTTTGTGCTGCGCGACTGTCGTGGTTTGCGATGCCAGACTCCATGCACTCGCGAAAAAGTTCTGCAATACCGCTGGCGTCCGGCCGCGCGGGTCTGCCCCGATCAGTGCCGATTGAACTCCGCTCATAGCATCACCCACTTGGAAAGAGTTGAGGAATAAATCACATGCAGCGGCGCGCCGAGATTCAGCGTGATAACACCGGTCGCAGTCCCATTTGGACCACGCACCGTGTCAGAACCAAAGTCGAGCGTATTGGTGAATAGCCCATTCACCGGTACGACTTCGAATTCCGCTCCGTCGGCCGCAGTCGGCGCGGTGACGGCAGTAGCCGCCACATTGCTGAGTAGATAGCGCGTCCCTGTGCTCGCCGTCTGCGTGGTTCCGGAGACGACCGTCGTCGTCAGCCCACTCGGCGGCGGGTAGGGATTCAGCAGTTCCCAGCGCGTGTTCGCCAGGTTGTATTCGAGCAGCGCCACGAAACCGGCGGCGGGGATACTGCCGGCGAGCAGCACTTGGCCGCCCCCGCGCGTGATGGTGCGGGCGGTCAGGCCATTGGGAGCGAAGGTCGGGGCGGTGCTGGTGTTGGCACCGGCACAGACGACCGCCACGAGGGTTTGATCCGCCAGCGCAATCGCCGGGCTAAAGGTCGCCGTGATGGCGTCGACCGTACCCCCTGCGGTGGCCACCAGAATGCTTCGCGGCAGCGCCCCCAGCGGCGTCAGTTGAAACGCGGCACCGTCGTAGGTTACTTCGTACCAGAGGCTCGCCTGGATGTCGCCAGCGGCCAGCGCGGCCCCGCGCAATTGAATCGCCTTCGTCGCCAGCGCCGAGACCGCCAGCGTCGTTGCGCCGGTATTTGCCGCCGCGCCCGCCTTGAAGCGGAACGTCTGCCCGGCAGCATAGGCAGTGATGGCTGGCGTCAGCGTCAGCGTCAGCGCATCGGCTGTGCCGCCGGCCGTGCCGCCCCACTGGAAGGAACTGTCCTGCACCTGTCCGGTAGCGGCATAGTCGGTGCGATTAACGGCGTTGCCCACCCCGGTATGACGGTAGGTGGCCATCGCCTGGTTGCCGGTGATCGTCGTCTGTCCGTCGGCTGAGACGCTTCCGGTTAAAGCATCGGCGACGTCGTTGATCGTCGTATTGAACTTCGCCGCCTCGATCAGCGTTTCGGCGACGGCCGGGAAGGATGCTCCTGGCGGCGTGTAGACGCCTGATCCATTGCGGCTCATTGGGTGGCTCCCTGTGATGCTCCGGAGATCGCCGCGCGCTGCGCAATGGCCTCCATGAGCAGTTGGCGTTCGTTCGGTGTGGCGGCGCGTACCACTTCGGCGAGGCGCTGCGGATCGCGCATCAAGTCTGCGGCGGAAGTCATAATCGCCTTGCCGCCGCGACCCTCTGCCCGGCTGATGATGGCGTTCACGATCATCGCCGCCCGGTCGAGCATCTGAACCGGGCGAACCGGCTTCTCGAATTCACCCGTGATGCGCTGAACTTCAGGCATTCCGGCCTTCGCCTGCTGATCGAGCGTCTTGTTGCGGAACATGGCGTCGGCAATCTGCTGGTACTTCGGCGCCGCGTAGGGATCGGCCTCGGCCAGCGTGCGCGTGCCAGTCCCCATGATCTTCTCGACGGTCTTCGGGTCGTTGCCGGTCGCCAGCCGCTGGAACGCCTTCGGCGCGTTCTGGTATAGGTCGAGCGCCTTGCCGCCCAGGGACATGCGGTTGACGCCCGCCATGCCGTCGCTGTACGCCTTCAGGTAATCACGCCATCCGGAGCCGCCGGCCGCCTCGATGGCGTCGTCAATGAGAGGCTTCAACTCGCCAGCGTACTTGGCGGCCAGCTTCTGCGACTGCTTCGGGTCCATGCCAGCCGTCAGCTTGTCGACGACCTCATTCACCCCTTGTTTGCGGATCATGTAGACGTCGTAGGCGTTCGGCGTGCCGCCATTGCGCTCTGCCGCCGCCGTGAACAAGTCCTTGATGCCGCCGAGCACCTTCTGGTTCATCTCGGAAGCGCGCGGACCTGGCGTGTCTAGCACGCCGTCGATATGGCCGGCGATCTTTGCCGTGTCGAGCGGCTTCAGGCCGTGCGCTTCGAGGCTACCGATCTGGTTCTCAATGAACCGCGCCTCGGCGCCGCGTTGCAGCGACAGGTCAGCGTTCTGCTGCGCGACACGTTCGGCCCGTTGCGCCAATTCGTCGGCGTAGGTATAGCGGCCCGGCACCCTCGGCTGTCCTGCTGGCTTGAAAGTGTTCTGCGCGATGGCGTCGGCGCGACCCCCCGCTGCCGTGAATCGGCGTACGTCCTGCACGGCATTGGCCGCCTCGGCGCGCTTCGCCGCAGCTGCCGGGCCGAGTTCGGATATCACGTCGCCCGCCGTGTTCGCTGCGTTCAACTCGGTGCGCATCAACGGAAGCGTCGTGGCGTTTACGCCCTGCTTGAACAGGTCGCGCGTCGCTCCCTGCGCTTCCTTGTTCGCGCCACCGGCGATATCTTGGAGAATCGACAGGTTGCCCTGGTGCTGCGCATTGGCGATGTCGAGATATTCGCTCGGCCGATGCTTCTCGGCGAGTTTCTGAAATGCTGAGAATTCGGCGCTTCCAGCCGACACGGCGGCTTGTCCTGCCGTCTCACCGGCCGCCGCGTTGTCGAGTCCGCGCAACACCGCATCGGTTCGATTCCCGGCGACGATCGGCACCAGCCGCCCGACGGATCGATCCGCGCCCGAAGTCTTGCCTTGCAGGGACTGCGGAAGCAGTTTGCGCGCACGCTCCTGAATCACTTGCGGCAGTAGTGCGGCGGCATCCATCTTCGGCAGCATCGGCCCGACGATATTGCGCGCGCCCGCGCCGGCCGCCTTCAGGGCCTCTATACCGACGCCGGCGACAGCGCCACCCAGGGCGCCGGCCTCGACGTTGGCTTTGGTGTCTCCCGGCGTCAGGAATCCCATAGCGCCGCCGCCGACGGCACCCGAGCCCATGTTCTGCATCGCCTGCGTCACGCGCGCCAGTCCGGTTGCTCCCTGCGCCACCGGCATTGCTCCGGCGATCGCCAGATTCGGCGGCGAGGCCATTGCGCCACCGACATTCGCGGCCGTGCCGATCGCATTTACCCAGCCTGGATAGGCGGCCTTGCCGGCCTCCTCCATCTGCTTCAGCTGCTCGTTGTTGCGCTTCCACGTCGGGTCGACCTTCTCGGCCACGGCGAGGAACGGAGATGCCACTCCGGTCAGCAGGCGGGTCAGCGGGTTCGCGGCGATCTTCTCGGCGGTTGTCGGCTCTGCTGGTGCTGCCGCCGGCTTTGGGCCCTGGACATGGGTCGCGTTCGCCCACTTCCAGGCGGTCGTCTCGTCCGGAGCATCAACCTCGTAGGTGCTGCCGCCGACGTCGACTTCGTAGGTTGCCATTACCGCTTCAGCCTTACCGCGCCGGGGGGCGGGCCGTTACTCGGAGGCGAAGCCGGTGCGCCCCCGCCCTCCATGAAGCCGCCGGAACCATACTTCTCGGCAATGTTGCTCAGGGCTTGTGTGTTCGCCTCGTAGCCCTTCGTCGGGTCTGTGGCGACAGACAGCCATAGTTTCAGTTCGGCATTCGAGTCGAGTTGCTTGGCTGACATCCCGGTCGCCTGCATGATCGAACGCAGCAGCAGCGGGCGCGCTTGGGCGATGACATCGCGGTGCTTCTGGTTCGTGGTGCCACCCATGCTGCCGACTGTCTGCCCGACGCCGGTATTCGCCATCCACGACCCCACGTTCGGCAATACGCCTTTCGCTGTACTCGTGATCCCTCCGCCTTCGTTGAGCGAGTCCAGTGCAGACTTTAACGTCATGACGTCCTTGTCGACGTCGGTCTTCCCGGCTGCAACTGCTTCGGCCTTCGACCCGGCGCCGGCCGGCATCTTGCCGACGGCATCCTTGCGCTCGACCAACATTTGCTTGCCATCCGGGCCGACGATGGGCACCAGCGGCTGCACAGCAGCAGGCGCGCGCATGGCGGCCGTCAGACGAATCATGTCTTGCTTGGCTTCCCTGGCCCGCTGATCTGCCTCGGCGCGGCTGATACGCCCCTCGCGCGCCTGCGCTTCGATCTGATCGAGCTTGTCCTGGCCGCGCTGCTCGACCTCCCACCGGCGCTGATCCATCTGCATGGTGCGCGCTGCGTCGGCCTCGTCGTACTTCTGCTGCGCTCCCGCCGTTACCGCCAGACGCGGAAACTTGCTCTGCGCCATGGCTTCGACGATGGCTTGGCGGCGCTGGTCGGGCGTGGCGGGTACGGCCGGCGTGATCTGCGGCGGGCCAGCTTGATCGGGCGGCAGGGCATTCACTTGTTCTGGCGTGCCGGCGAGGCGCTGCTGGTACGCCTTGACGGCATCGGCTTCCATCTGGTTGCGCTGCGTGGCCAGCCCTTTGTCGGCGGTGTCGAGTTCCTTGCCCTGCTGGCCGGCAAAGTAGGCTTGCGCCATCTTGGCGAGCCCCTGCGTCCAACTGATCGGCACCGGTGCGCCGCCAGCCTGACCCATCGATTCGAGCGGCTGCTGCGACTGCGCCATCATCGCTTCGGCAATCTTGCGGCGTCGGGCCAGCGCCTGCGCTTCGGCAGAGAGTTCGGGGATGTCGGCGTAGGGGTCCATCACGCACCCCCGATCATCGCGTAGTCGACCGCATCGTAGCCGCCGATGGTGACGACGGCCGCCGGCATGACGGCGCGCACTTCATCCGCCATGACGCCAGTCGAATCCTCGCCCCATAGGTAGGTCCACGCGTAGCGCCCGATGCCGAGCGGATGAGTGCCGATGCGGCGGATGTCGCGCTTCAGGCGGCGATCAGAAAACTTGGGATTTCCAGCCGCCGCTGATCCAATCGAGAATAGCCCGCTCATCATGGCATTACTCTGCCCCACCCCTTGCGCATAGGCGTTCTGGTCCCATGCGCCTTGGGCTTGGGCGGCTCCCATGATTGGCGGGGGTGCGACATTGGCCCCGGCTTGGTAGCCAAGATTCGATGCGAACGGATTCGATACCTGCGAACCGCTCATCAGCGCGTTGATCTCGTTCAGCGGCGTCTGGCGCTGGGCCAGAATCTCGCTGATTGACTGGCGCCGTAGATCGGATTCCTGCCCAAACTGCTGCGCCTGCTGGGCGGCCTCCATCTGCGCCACCGTCGCGCCCTGGCCGAATTGCTGCGCTTGTTGCGCCTGTTCCAGTTGCGACAACGACATGCCCTGACCAAACTGCTGGGCTTGTTGTGCGGCTTGAAGCTGGGACAGTGACATGCCTTGACTGAAGCGCTGCGCCTGGCGTGCTTGTTCCAGTTGCGCGCTGGCGAGTTGCGCCTGATAGGTTGCCTCGCGCTGCTGGGCGGCCAACTGCGCGGCAGCCTGGTTCTGCTGAATCTGCTGCCCAGTGGATGCGAGCTTCTGATTGAATTCCTGCCCGGTTCCCGCCAGGCGCTGATTGAATTCCTGCCCCTGTTCGCCCACCGCCTGGGTGCGCAACCCCATGCCCTGATTGAACGTCAGCGCCGCATCTCCGGTCGTCTCGTTGTAGCCCTGCTGGCGGCGCGACAAGTCCATGGTGAACGCCTGCTGTGCCGCATTGCCGCCAGCAATCTGGGCCTGCTGCAAGGCATCCGTGCGTTGCCGGTCAAAGCCCTGCATGGCGCGGTCGTAGGCTTCTGTGCCGGGGCGGATGCCATTGGCGATAAGATCTGAATTCGACTGATCGCGCGAACGAGCGATGTCGGTATCGACCCGCCCCATCATGGCGTTGATGACCTGCTCGCGGATCGCGCTCGATTCCTGCGGCATGCCGGGAAGGTTCTGCGCGCCGGTGTAGGCGGTCGGCGCCGTCGGCAGTGAATTCCGATCAAGCGCGTCGGGAGCGCGGAAGGCCATCGGCGCACCAACGGTCGCCATGCCGACTTCTCGGCCAATCTCCGGCGCTTTTCCAGGGGCCGCATAAACCGTCGGGCTCGCTGTCGAACCGGCAAATACCGCCGGGCGCGCGCTTGCCCCGGAATACACGTCGGGCAAATCGCTCGGCCCGGTGTAGGCGGTCGGCAGGGCACCGGCGGTTGATAGATCTAAGTTCTTGCCGATGACGCCCTGCAACGCAGTGGCACCGGTGACGCCCAGGCCACCGAGCAGCCCCTTGACCTGAACACTATTGTCGTAGAGCGCCTGCTGTTCAGGCGAAAACGTCTGATTGACCGTGGCCTGATCCTGATCGCCATTGACCCCATAGGTGACGGTCTGCGTCCCGTATGGGTTGATGACGTTCGGATTGGATAGCTTGGCCGTCGCGCGGGCGGCGTCGATGTTTGCCGCGCCTTGGGCTTGTGCCGCTCCAGCGTAATCAGGGGGCGGCGGCGGGTCCGGTGCACACATGCGATTTCTCCATAACGGTTTCGTTCGTCATGGCGCTGTCTGCACCTTGAGGCGATAGTAAGTGGTCGCTAACCTTCAAGTCAAGCGAATATTTGTAGCAGTCGAGCTTGTAGCCCAGATATTCCATGATGCGGCAGGCACCGTTGTAGGGCGCAGCGGTCATCGTGATCTTCTCGGCCCCGCGCCGGCGCATCTCGGCTTCCACGAAGCGGTAGAAGTGGATGGCGTTGCGGCCCTTGCGGTACTCGGGCAGCAAATACCATGTGTCCTCGGTCGCCAAGAGCTTCTGCGAGTGCATCGAGGCAACGAGGTACATGCCGCAGTGGCCGACCAGCTTCCCGTCGTCGCGTGCCGTGAATACCGTGTACATCGCGCCGTACTGCGCATAGCGATCGAACGATGGGGCGAAGATTTCCCCGGCGGCCGCCATCTCCGTTTCGGCCCAATGCAGTCGCGCATTCGCTATCATCCCGTCCCAGACCTCGGCCAGCGGTTCGATGGCGAAGGTCAGCGTCATGTCGGGCCGCCGACCTCGAATGTCATGTCGTTCGAGAGCCATTGCACTTGCAGCGTGCTGGTGGCCACCTTGATCTTGGGAGCGATGCAGTTGCCGATATAGGCGGCCGGCGAGGTCCAGCGGCGCACGATCTCGATGGCCGATGCCCAGTAGGACAGATTCCAAAAGCTGATATCCCACACCGCGCCGGCCGCCGGCGTATAGGTGGCGCTGCCGCTGATCGTAAAATCGCGAAAGTCGACGTCGATGTCGGTCAGAAACGACAGGCTCCCGGTCACCGCCAGGACCGGCCGATACAGCAGCACGCGCTTGGTCGAGCCGGTATTGCCGAAGTACGAAAACGCCCCTTTGCCGTAGGCCACGATGTCGCTCGTGCCGTCGATAAAGCCTGTCCATGCCTTGACCACCTTTGTGCTCGTCGCGAAGTACAGTTCGCCATTGAAGACGGCAAAAGTCTCGGCATCCCAATCGGTGAACTTGCACCAGGCTTTCGTGATCGTGTTCATCACATACTGGCCAACGCTAGGGATATTGAACAGCACGGCAGATTCCGCCGGGTAGACGGTCATTTCCCAGCCGAAGGTCGACCCGTATGTCACCGCAGATTCAACAAATGCGCTCTCAATCTTGTTCGTCATCGCCGAATTGCGGTCCACGGAAGCGGATTCCAATGCCTTCGCCAGCGGAAACACGCCGCCTTCGGTAATCAAGATCAGGTCGCCACCAAGCTTGCCCATGCAGCGCCGTCCCAGCGGACGGCCCAGGTCAAATACGCCCGCCAGTGCCCAGGTACTGCCCGACGATGGATTCGTGCCCTTGTAGACGATGATTTCGCCCTGCGAAGTGGCGAGGACGACGGCATCATCAGCCCCGTCGCCGCCATCGAAGGTCCAGGTCGCCCCGGCCACAAGGTAGCCGCCCTTCTTGGCGACGCCATCAAGCGGGAATTCCGTCAGGGCCCCGCCGACCGCGCCGGCCGCCAGATACCAGAACGACAGCGAATCCTTCTCGATGAAGAACAACCGTCCCTTCGACAGGAAAGCGCTGATAATCTTGGTTGTCGTTAGGCCGGTCAGGGCGGGACTTGACGCCGCATCGACCGATACCCAGGTCGTGCCGTTGTAGTAGAGCGGCTTGTCGGTGCCGTTGCACAGGATCAGGTAATTGTCGGTGCCGTTGCCGGCGTTGAGCCATTGGCATTGCGCGTTCGTCACGGTGGCGACCGAAGCGCCCACCGCTCCCGCCGTCGTCACGTCATAAACGGCGGTGGCGTTGACGGCAAACATCTTGTTCGTACCGTCGAGCGCGTTGTACACGGCCAGCGTCTTCGGCGCGCCGGTGATCCCGGTCACGTGGTTGGCATAGCCGCCGCGAATTTCGACGTAGGAGGTGCGCGGGAACCAGTTCTCAAGCGTGATCGCATCGGTTGGCTTCATCGCCGCCAGGGCGTCGCGCGCATTCCATCCGCCAATCGGCGCCGGATAGGAAACGCTCTGGCAGACTTGGGCCTTGGGGGCGGTCTTGCGGCGGGCGGGCGTGCGCATCATTGCATCCAATCGCCTTGCGGCACGACGATACCCGGCGAGGGTCCTCGGCTACCACCGGCCATCGAGAAGGCTTTCTTCAGCCCGTTGTGTCCGATCGCCTTCTTAACCTGACCCTCGTAGGTGGCGAAGTCCTCGGCGTACTCGAGGCCCTTTTCCTTCTTCCAGCGCCAGCGCAGTCCCATCAGCAGCAGCGATTCCGGCAGCAGAAGCGTGTCGGTATCGAGCGTGAAGAACTGTTTGTAGGTCGTGCCGTCCGCGCCGAGAATCCAGTTCTTGCTGATGTACTCGAAGGCCCAGGTATGCCCGGCCGTCGGCACCGGATTGGCGATCAGCCGGCCGCCGCGAATCCGCGCTTGGTACCGAGGCCCTGAGAGTGACACTGCCTTGACCGCTTGCCATTCCTGGCCGTCCAGCACGAATACCGGCAGGCGCAGCGTGCGGTCCCAGAAGCTGTCGACCTTGAAGTGGTCGAAGCCATTGCTGGCAATCGTGGCAATCGCCCCCTGGTCCTCCGTCGCCAAGCTCGTATGCGTGGCCTCGTAGGTCAGTTCCTGCCAATCGCCGCGAGAGGCAAGATCGATGCCCTCTTCTTCGAGTAAGCCGACAATCTGGCGCACCTGATCGTCTGTCGAGCCGTAGGCCGTGGCCGGGACGTCCAGGTTCGTGCGCCGGCAGAACAGTTGCACGACAGAGAGCATTGTCATGGCGACTTACTCCGGGTCCGCTGCGCGGTGGCGCACGCGCTTGCCGGCGGCAGGCTCCGGGTCGGGGAGGATGTCGGCCGCGCTCAGGCTATCGGGCTCAACCAGCGCTAGCGCCGGCCCCTGCGCACCGACCTGGGCACCGAGCTTGGCGACCTGATCCGTCAGCGTCGCCACCTGCATTTCCAGATTGACATTAGCCTTGCGAAGTTCGGTGACCTCCAGCGTCAGCGGGCCGTGATCCTTGACCGATTGCAGCCATGCCTGCGCCTTGCTGCGCAGATCGATCCCGCCCATGCCGATGCGGCGCAGTCCTTCGTCGTTGGTGCCGGCCAGGTCTTCAACGGTCAGGCAGTTCATGCGGATGAGCATTTCCTGCTGCGCCGGCGAGATAACCCCCCATCCCTTGATTGGCGTGCCGTTGAGCGGCATTTCCTGGCCATTCTGCCAGCGGCGATAGGCTTCGCGCCACTGCTCCAGCCAGCGTTCCGGAGTGCGGCCGGCGCCGACATCGCTTTCAACCTGGGTGAACCAGCTTTCCGCCTTGGCACGGTAGCAGTCCTTGCTGTAGGCCGGCGTGACATTGACATAGTCGATATCGCGGGCGACATAGCGACCCTCGCGCAGGCTGGCGGCCTTGTCCTCGACAGCGATGCGTTCGAAGAAGACATGGGCAGGGCGCTCTTCGCGCGACGAGGCAAGTTCAGCAGCAGACATTCGATTCTCCTTGAGGTTGATTCATGCAGTGGGCAATGTGCGGCAAGAGGCCGTCGCCGGCCACGGTAATCACCACGTCCGCTTGGACGAGTTGCTGCGCCAGCGTCTGGAATTGCTGCGCCTGCATCACCATCCAGGGTGCCGCCTTGAAGGATCGTCCGTTGACAGAGACATCCATCACGGTATCGGCATCGTTGCCAGGCTGTGCGTAGGCGTGGTGCGCCTCGTCGTAGCTGGAATCGAAGCCGTGCAGGTGGATTGCCCTGAATCCCAGCACGTAGGCCAGCGCCATCGCGGCCAGCCCGACCGTCGTACCAGAACTGATGAGCGTAGCCTGCCGGTCGGACGGCAATATCTCGCCGATACCCGGCGTGTTCATGTGAAAAACGCCAACCAGAAATTTGCTGGCGGCATCAAACACCTCCGGCGCGCATTGCGATGCCAACAGGTATTCATACGCCAGAGCATTACGGACGAATTCGGCATTCTCCGGTCGAGCGTCGATGATGACCTGAATCTGCGGAATGATGCCCTCTTCGTTGAGGAATCGCGCGGCCCCGTTGAGGGCGAATACGGTCTGACCCTCGGCGGCCCGTCGCTTGATCTCTGGCAAGGTGCGGAGCAGCGACGGGCCGCCGCCGACGATGACGGCTTGCCCATCGTGCGCCGGCAGTGGCTCTATCCATGGGTAATCTCGAGCAATGGCCGCGCGGATGTTGTCGGCAATGACCTCGCTTGTCGTGTTGGCGATCGCTTCCAGTTCCGCGTTGCCGCTGCCCCCGACACGCCACACATCCGCCACCCAGGACACGGGGCAATTGTCAGGCTTCGGCTGGCCATGGAAACAGACGACGCGAGCCCCGGCGGGCGGGTAAGGATGGCAGTCAGCCTTGAACGAGGCGAACTGTCCCGGCAACAGGTCTTGCAGAATGCCGACCTCCTTGGCGAAGCGGCCCTGGTCCAGTCTGTTGAGCCACCACAGATCGCCCATCGGATGGCGCGGCTTGCCCTCGGCAACCCATTCTTCCCAGATCGAACTGGCAAACGCGCCGGCCTGCCAGGTGATGACCGCCGGTCCAATCTGCTGCGGATGGTAGAAATCTCGAAGCGTGGCGAACTGCCCACGGTAGCGCACCAGATCATCCAACGGGCCGAGCACTAGCGTGTCCAGGTCCATGAAGATGACCCGCTCACCGTCCCGGAACAGGCCCCGCTTGAACAGGTAGAGCTTGCCCCACCACGTTTCCAGATCGGCCGGCAAGGGCAGCACTTCGATCTCAGGATCGAGGCCCATCGCATCGTCGGTCAGGCAAACGAATCGGCCCGGGTAGCCGTCGGATAGATTGCGGGCGATCATGTCTCGCAGCACGTTAACGTATTCGGCACCATAGGCCGTACCCGCTTTGAGGCAGACGAAAGTGACGGGCTGATCCACCATGGCTTCCGCGCCTTCCCATTTCGAGAAATACAGGCCCATATTTCTCCGGAAGGCATCGTCGCCCCAGGCAATCGTCGCGCCGCTTTTCGGGTGGATGACCTTCAGGTCGTCCCGATGCACGAAAACAGCGCCGGCCCGGTGCAGTCGCCAGATGAAATCTCGATCTTCGTAGCCCGCGCCAGATCGGTAGGCATCGTCGAAGCCGCCGGCCTTGTCCCAGAGTTCCCGGTGCAGCGCCGCGCAGAAGGCGATACCGGTGCCACGCGGGCAAGTCGGGACGCTGACCGTGCTGTGGCAATGCCACTTGCCTTCCTCTGGGCACCACGCCGAGGCAAGGACATAGCCGCCCGGGCCTAGCACCTCGAGTTGTATCGCCATCTGCTGCAGCACGGGCTCGACATGCAATATCTCGGCGCAACTCAGAACCAGGATGTCACCGGTGGCCGCCGCCACGCCGGCATTCCATGCGGCCGTGGGGCACATGGGCTTGTTCTTGGTTGGCAAGCGCACGACCTTGATGGTGAGGCCAACATCCGGAACGTGGAAGGGCACCGGGTTTCCATCATCCACCACAACCACTTCCAGGTTCATCCCCTGGTATTGCGTGGCCAACAGCGACAGCGCGCGGTCGGTGGCTTCCTGGCGGTCCCAATACGGCAGGATAAGGCTCAGTTTCATAGCGCCCTTTTGAATTCGATGAAGTCGCGGATACAGTCGCTCTCGTCGTGTTCCAGCGAGGCCAGCACCAGGCAAACGGCGTCCGGCGTGAATGTCGACAGTTCCAGCCACTGGTACGGCTCAATCAGCAGGCCGACGGTTGGATCGGAAAGATTGAATTCGTGATAACCGCTCATCGAACGCATGGTGACCTTGAACGAGCCATGTGCCGCGACCATGATTCGGCGAAGTTCCTTGTGGGCATGTCCACCGCGTGTTTCATCAGGATTGATGTGATGCAGAAAATAGACGCGCTTGATGTCGAACGGGAGCCGCTCGATCACGGTCAAACTGCCACGATGGTCGGTCAGGGTTTTGAGATTCTGGATCATGGGTAGTGCCCGCCTCCACCACAACCAAGGGAGGAGGCGGGCGATCACGGTTAGGTAATCTGGCTCTGAAGGTGGGGACGGTTGATTGTCACCACGACTGTCGAAGTCGTTGTCACCACGGTCGTCAGGTTGGCTGATCGTGCGCCGACAACCTGCAAACCGGCGGATGCGATGACCTTGACCCGGCCCGCCGTCGCCGAAATGAATAGCGTCACCTGCGGGCTGACCGCTACCGTGGTCTTTTTCAGCACGGCGTTACCGCTGATCTGATACCAGCCATATTCCGACGCGACCGTGGCCGCCATTGATACCGCCACCGGGCAGGCTTGCACCGTGGTGGCGGTGACCAGAGCGGTCTGGTAGGTCGTGGCGTTGTACTTCACCAACGAACCAACTTCTGTCGACGCGACGCCGAGCAGATAGATGAACTCGCCCTCGCCATAGGTTGGGTCAGTGGCGCGGACGATCGTTCCCAGGGCATGGGTCTGAGTGGTGCTGTTGTTGGCGATGGGCTGCGCACCAGCGATGCTATGGACTGCATACGTCATGATGATTCTCCTTGTCTGGGTGGTCGCCGCTTACGCGACGATGACGCCCTGCTGGTGGCGGTTGGACAGCGTGAGGTTGCCCATCCAGAGGATCGGAATCACCGAGCCGTCCTGGTTGATCGGGCGCATCTCGTCCATGATTTCGAGGTCCGCGTCCTGATGCACGACCAACTCCAGATAGTTCGTGTTCAGGAAATAGGCATGGCTCGACGGAATGCCGCTGTTACCGTCGAACTCAACATCGGCCGTCTTGTACTTCAGCGAGACGATGCCCGCATCGGCCTTCTGCGAATCCATGTAACGCTTGAGCGACACCTGGCTAGCCTCAAAATACTGGTAGTAGGTATTGTCCATGACGATCAGGTCGGGTCGGTCGTCGCTGCCACGGTCGAGATTCAGCCACAGCGGCAGCATCATGGAATTTTCGATGGTGCTGGCCGAGGCGGTAACGCTGTTGGCCGAGCAGTCGAAAATCTGGTTCTTCCAGAACGTGTAGGTGCCGGAAACGATGCCGCCAACCGTGCCTGTGCCGTCGTCTGACACCAGCGCTTGCAGACCGTTGATCTGGTTGCTGGCCGTGCCGTTCGAGTACAGGTCGGACGAGAAGTTGTTGTTGAATGTGCGCAGCGCGTTCTTGATGCGCGACTTGGCCAGATTGACGATGCGCGAGTCGCCGGAGTTGATGCGCAGATCGCGGCCGGAGGCAACGACGTTGATGGCGATCTGGCGCCACTGGTACTCGGCCGCGCTGATGACGTCGGACTGCGCGATGTTGAGTAAGTCCCAGTCGCTGTAGCGCTGGTAGGTGCTGTTGGTCGTGTAGTCGAGCGGACAGGCAATGGTGAGGCCGCCGTCTTCCTTGCGGTAGTTGCCGCGCTTGTAGATGCGGCGCAACAGGGCGTTTCGGTTCGAAACGTTGTCCTTGATTTCCTTGCGGTGCTTGCGGAAGGTGGTCGACACCAATTCCGTGAAGGTGCTGTTCGGGCTGGCCATGATGGGCTCCTATGAAGTCAATGGGTGCGTGCTTTGATCTCGCGCAGTGTTTCGCGCAACGATCCTTCCATGTCTTTCATCGATCCTTTCGGCTCTGTGGGAGTCCTCCGGGTGTCACGATTCCTGACGGTGTTGCTGCTTGCTGCCTTGGCCGCCGAGACCTCCTGTTCTGCCTTCGTGCGGGCGGCCTGAGCGGCTTCTTCTTGAAGCCGAGCGGTCTCCTTGGCACGGGTGACAGGATTGGCCCAAACGGCCCGATCGTAGGCGTCCTTGAGATCGAGCCCCTGGTGGAGGAACGCGATAATCTCGTTGGATACCTCGTCGAAATAGGTGTGCGATGCGTCGGCGGCGAAGGCTTCGACATCGCGCGAAACTCGGGTCTTGGCCTCGTTGAACGCGGCCTGCTGGCCGGCGGTCAGGTGGGCCTTGACGCCGTTCAATTCGTCTTGCAGCGCCTTGATGGCGGGGTCGACTTGCTGTTGGCCGTCCGGCTGTACGGTCGAGAGGTCGACGCCGTACTGCTGCGCCAGCGTGCCGAAATAGGCGGCTTTGGCTGCGGCATCCCCATTCGACAGCTTGTAGTGGGCGTTCAGCAGGAACTGCACGGCGCGCGGCTCGTCGACGCCCTGGGCCTGAAGCATCGGCCGGTAGGGCGTCATGATGTCGCGCATGGTGCGCCCCAGGTTGGCGTCGCCGCGATCCTTCTCCAGGCCGTCGCGCATCTGGCCTTCGCGCTGCTCGATGTACTCTTGGACGTCGGCCGGCAGCGTGGCGAACTTCTCGTGCATCTCCTTCTTCCACGACTGCGGGGCGGCGCGCACGGTCGGGGCGTCTGCATCTTCCGGTTTCGTTGTGCCGGCAGGGTCGTCGGCGGCCTTGGCCCCGGCCGGCCCGGGGTCGCTGTCGCCAGCGAGGGGGCCTTCGTCCGGTGGCGCATCGTCGCCCCCGAACAAGTCGGCCGAGATTGAATCGACGGCGCCGACCATGTCAAAGGATGGTTCCCCGCCACCGGTGCCGGGATCGCCCCCACCGCCGAGCGATGCCCCCTCATCACCTTCGGGAGCTTGGAGGCGAGCAAACAGGCGGCGCAGGGTCATCGACATGGGGCGGTCCTCAAAGGGTTTTCAGGGCAAGCAGGATGGCGGCGGCTTGCGTGGCCGCGCTGTCGCTGCTGGTGGTACGAATCCATCCGGCTTTCCCGGCGTAGGGAGCCGTGACGCCAACGACGTAGAATTCGTCGACGCTGGCGCTGACGGCCGCCTTGCGCTGGATGTTGGCGACGTTCGTGGTACTGGCGGAATCCATCTGGGCTTGGATGTCGGCAACGGCTGGAATGGTCATGGCATGGGCTCCTAAACTCGGGTGTATTCAACGTCGACGCCGCTATCGATTTCGGCGATCAACTGTTCGCGCTTGCGGGCCGGCATGGCGTGAATCGCGGCCTCGACGGTATCGTCCACTTTCGCGTCCAGCGCGGCGTCCTCGCGCGCCCGGGCGACGGCGGCATGCTCTTTCATGCTCGGTTCGTACTCGACGCAGCCGTTGCGTTTCAAGTCCTCTTGGCGCTGCGCGCGGCTGTTGATCCAGCGGCCGTCTATGGGCGACTGGTAGGCCGGGATGTCGACGGCGATCATGGTCGGGCAGATGCGGCGTTGCGCTGCCTTGCCGCACTCGCAAGTCTGTGGCACGTCGTACTCTGCTAGCTTCAGATAGCGGTCGAAGGCATGCCCGGATTCGCAGGCGAAGGTATAAATGGGCATCAGTCGGCCCCCTCCGGTTGCTTCTCGGCGGCGCGTTCCTTCTGCGCGGCAGTGGCGGCGGCGACCTTCAATTTGCTGGCGGTCACGAGTTCGTTCAGTTGCGCCTTGGCGCGCAGTTCGGCCATCTTCATGGCGTGTTCTTCGCGGGCCATTTCCTGTTCCAGTTGCAAGCGCTGCATCTCGGCGGCGGCAGCGGCTTGATCGACTTGCGCCTTCAGCGCGCCTTCCTGCTGCTTCTGCTGCATTTCCATCTGCTTCATCTGAAGATCGGCCTGGGCCGCTGCCGCGCCGCCGTCGTCCTTCGGCTTCGGTGCCTGCATGGCCTTGATTTCGTCCTCGACCTCGGTGCCGAAGCGGAAGCGGCGAACGATCGTCAACAGCATCGCCTGCGCGGCGCCGAACGGCATGGTGCCGCTCTCGACCAGCGGGCCGATGCCGTGCAGGAACTGCGCGATGGCCTGCATGACCTCGCTGATGTTCTTCTGGTCCTCGGTGGCTTCCACGTCGATCGTCGAATTCGTCTCGATGTCGATGCGGTAGGCGCGCTGCATGTCGTTGCGCAGCAATTTCAAGACGTCGTCCCACGCAGGGGCCTGCATGATCTGCATCGCCTTTGGATCGGGTTGTTGGCCAGACATTTGGGCGGCTTGCATCAATGCCTGTGCTTGTGCCTTCTGCTCGGTCGTAGCGAACGGCAGGCCCGTGGCCTTCGCCCAAGTGGCCGCCGACAGTTTCTGTGTGGCCACTTCGAGCATGATTCGCAAGGTGTCGCGGGCGTAGCGCTGCGTCGCCTTCTGCAAGCGCTTGAGGCGCATTGTGCCCCAGGCTTCCTTGATCTTCTGCGCGCCCAGCGTCTCGGAGGCGGCCGACTGGCCGCGCACGATGTCCGACACGCCGGTAATTTCGTAGATGACGTGCTTGACGGCCTCGCGCTGCTGGACCATCTGCATGAGCACGGCCACCAGCTTGTCGATAGGCCATAGCCAGATCAGGCGATCCAGCCCGCCGGCCTGACCGATCATGGCGCCGTCGTCGGTCGGCTGAATGGTCAGGTCTTCGGCCTCCAGAATCTTGCCGATCTGGTCGCCGAGCGAGCCGTCATACGCCCCCCGAACCTTGATCGCCGCCACCAGCGACTTAATGCGCCGCGTGATGTTGTTCAGTTCCTCGGCCTGGTTCTTGTACAGCGCATACAGCGCCGTCGGCATCAGGTCGTTCGACTTCGCCAGGAATTGCAGCGGGCGCGGGCAGTTGAAAAACCCGGTAATGCCGTAGGGGTCGGCGTCGTCCTTCAGGTAGCCGTCTGGATAGCCGGGGCTGATGTAGCGCACGCGCTTTCCGCCGGCGCGGTCCCAAATCTGATAGACCAGCGCCACCTTGCGATCGCTATCCTCGTCGCCGTCGTCCGACTTGTTCTTGCCGTCGCCTTCGTCGTCCTCTTCGGCCTGTTCCTCGTCCTCGAATTTCATCTTCGCGGCAATGGCGTCGCCGAAGAGCCGCTTCGCCTCGTCCTGGTCTACATACTCCTCGTAGGCGATCCAGGGTACCTTGCTCCACTTGCGCGCGAAGCCGAAATAGACGCAATCCCACTTGCGCGAGTCGACGCAGACCTGTTCCCACTCGACGGCGGTCTCCGAAGTCTCGGCATCGTACTTAACGCCCGTCACCCCCCGGCCAGGCAGCAGGCCGTCGAGCGTGGCCGCTTCCATGGCGGCATCGAAGGTCTCGTAGCCCTCGACGTTGGTATCGCAAAGGTACTCCAGCATGCGCTGGGCGGCCAACGAGGCGGCCTTGCCGAGCGGGTCTTCGTCCTTGAATCTCCGTTGCACGACCGGGCGCGGCGTCTGCGAGAACAGCGCCGGCAGCAGCGTCTCGGTATTCGAATAGAGGATGTTGAACGGCGTTTTCTCGGCTTCGCAGCCGGAATAAATTTCGATGATCTCGCGGCCGTCCTTGCGGAAGTCCTTTTCGCGCTTCTTGGCGGCGGAAATCTCGGCCAGCCAGTGCTTGACCTCGGCGGCGGGCTCTCCGGGGAGGCGTTCGGCTGGCATCAGACGACGGTTACGTTGGGGCCAAGGGGCGTGTAGCGCAGGTAATGCCGCCACGTCCCGGTTGTCGAGCCGACGCCGATAACGGTTTTCAGCGTGCCGGCGGTGACAATGAGGCGATTGGCGACGGCGGCGCCGAGTTGTGCCCCCCCGTTGGCCGCCGTGACAAGATCCGGGGCCGTCGTCAGTGCGGTCGGATTCAGGCGAACCGTGGCGCCGGCTGCCGCAGAGGCCAGCGAGGCCGATGCACCGCTGATCGTCTTGGCCGAACCATCCGTCGGCGCCGACTGCCATTGCAGCGTGGAGGCCGTCGTGTCGTCAGCCGTAATGCAGACCGACAGCAATTCTTCGATCTGTATCGGGCCACCGGCAATCGTGAATATCGTCGTCCCATTGACCATGACGGCCGCGGCAGTCTCGACGGAGCGGGAATCCATGATCCGGCTCAACGGCCCGGCCAATTTCCCCTGATCTGCGATGAAATTCTCGTTTCCGGTGTCCGTTTGCCACGTCATCGCCCTACTCCCATGTCAATTTCCCCGCGACGATACCCCGGTTACGTCAAGTTAGCAAGTGCTTACTTACGATTGCCGCAAAGCGCGCATTTTGCGCAAATGGTCGTTCTTCATGGTGCCGAAGGTCATGCCGACGACGTTGCCGCGCAGCAATCTCTCTCCCAAGGGCCGTTCTTCGGCCGCGCGCTTGCTCTGTTTCCAGGTAACCGCAACCGTGCGCCACGCATCTGCCGCATGGGAATGCTTGTCATGCTCCGGTCTGGAGGAAAATGTCTGCTTCTCCTCGTCGTACTCGCGTCGATAGCCCTTCAAGTGGTCGACGCCGACCTCCGTTCGCTCGGTATCGAAGCGGCAGCGCGGGAACGTCGCCCGGGCCGCCTGGATTCCCTCCTGAACGTCCAACGAAGGCGCAATGGCGAAACGCCCGAGCTTGCCTTCGTGGTCGCCGTTGAACTCGATGGCCTGCTGTAACATCGACTTCCCGCCGGCCGCCTTCGTCCGAGGCCGCGCATCATGCGGTAGCCAGTGCGTGCCGTACTCGTAGCCCAATTCAGTGCTCTTGTTCAGCAGTGTCAGGCACTCGAATTCAATGTCCTTGAAACGGCTGTCGTGGTAATTGATGACATGAATGTCGCCATCCACAAGCTGGTAGTACCAGCACACCGTATCGTCGTCGTAGCCCAGATCCCAGCCGGTAAAGACCGGAATCCCAGGCGTGTGCGGCACCGACACCGGGCTTTCGTCCGTACCGATCCGCCCCTGTTCCTGCGCCTTCGACAGGCAATCCCCCCAGATCGCCCCCGGCATCGCCGCCTCGAACGACACGTGGTATTCCTGCATCCACAGCGCCATACCGTACTCGTCGCCGTGCTCGGCCTGCAACTGCCGCAGGATCGATACCAGTTGCTCGTTCGTGAAGACCCCCGACTGATCGGCCGTCAGTTGCGAATAGAACCAGCCTGGCTCTTTCGCCGCAAATTCGCACAGATTTTTGAAGTGGTTCTTCCCCCGGGGCGTCGAGTTGAACATCGCCCAGCCACCGTTTTCCTCAACAATCGGCATCAGATACCCCCAGGCCGACGGCTGCGACAACGCATATTCCGAAAACACCAGCCCCACCGGCGGCGACCCCACCAGCGAATTGAAATTGTCCGACCCCACTAACTGAAACGAAGACCCGTTCTTGAACGGAATCATCATCTCCTGATCCCGCGTCGTCTTCCTCAACTCCATCGGGAACGCATCGTCAATCCGCCGACGACCCGTGTTCGGATTCACCGCGTCCCACATCGATTTCCTAGCCTGCGAGTACTCCGGCAACATGTACCAGTAATTCCCCACCCGCTGGTGCGCAGCAAACGCCGTCCAGTGCAGCCCCAGATCGTCTTTCCCGCTCCGACGGTGCCACTTCAGCACCGCCCGCTTACCCCCACGGACCAAATAATCCCAGGGCGCTTCCTGATACCCCCGTGGCGTCCAACCGTTCGGCAGTCGTATCTTCATTCCCACGACCCCGTCGAGTGCATCGCTCGCCCACAATCCCCGCACATCACCCGATCAGGTAGAACCACCACGCGAACCGTCATCGCCAATACCTCCCGCGCAAAGGGTAGCCGACCAGGGCAAGGTTAGCAAGTGCTCACTGCTCAATTGCATGACAGACGCTATTTCGACGGAAACCACGTCTGTGACAAAAGACAAGGGGAAGGCTAGGTGGAAACCATGTGGGAGGCTACACGCTGGGTTCCCTTGAGCCGGCCCCCACCTGCCGCGACCCACCCCCCCCCCGGTACCCCGGTACCTTGGTCAGTGGGCGCTCACATGCGAAGTGAGCACTAACCCACGACGCGCCGACCCATGTGCACAGATTG
>Ga0155472_102_pt1 | contig 38191 bp, 30 predicted proteins | sample RifCSPhighO2_12_FD_107130 | JGI IMG/M metagenome (GOLD analysis project Ga0155472, IMG submission 107130) | Gammaproteobacteria bacterium RIFCSPHIGHO2_12_FULL_63_22
CCAGGCCAATCAGGCTTCCGCCACCACCGATGGTGCCGACCATGTTCAGGCCGTCCAGCGGGAATGCCTCGAGCGCTTCCTTGCGACGGTTCGGGTCGGGGCGCAGGCCGCTGCCTGAATCCCGATCCGGCACGGGCACCGCGAACGGATCGCGCAGGCCTTCGGACGAATACTCGAACGTCTCGAACTGGCGCATCACCGGCAGCGGGTCCAGCGGCGGCGCGGGACGCGCCTTCACTTCGACCACCCAGGCTTCCACTTCCTTGGTATCGCTTGTGCAGGCCGTCAGCAGCCCCAGCATCGCAACACCCAGGAGGGCGGACTTGAGGAAACTCGTCTGTCGCAGGGCGGAAATCACTTCGCACCTCCGGCGGTCTGCGCGGTCACTTCTTCATCGTCTAGGTAGCGATAGGTCTTGATCGTTCCCTGCAAGACCAGCAGCCCGGGTTTGCCGGCGCGCGGCGTCAACGAGATGTTGTGCATGGTCATGATCACGACGCGAGGCAATGAGGCCACGCCGCTGACGAATGCGCCGAACTGGTGGTAGGTGCCCACCATGCGCAGATTGATTGGCTTCTCGGCATAGAACTCTTTGGCCGACTCAGGACCGGGCTGGAACAGTTCGTTGCTGATGCCCGTCGCCAGCGCAGTCTGCGAAACGTCGACGATCAGGTCGGGCATTTCGTTCTTGCTGGGCAACTGGCGCAGCATCTGCTGCAGCATGAGCTCCATCTGGGCGAGTTGCTGCTTGAGCGGCTCGAGGTTCGCGGCACGACCTTGCTTGTCTTCGAACTCGGCCTTCAGCGTGCCCTCCTTCGCGACCAGGCCTGCCAGCTCGGTGCGACGGTCAGCGACGAAGAAGTACCAGGCGGCACCGATGATCACGATGCCGGCCATCAGGCAGGCAAACAGTTTCACCGGCAAGGGCCACGAACCAGGATTGCTGGTGTCGAGGTTGCGCAGGTCCATTTTCTTGCTCATGGCTGGCCTCCTGCGGCCGGGGCGGGCGGCGTGGTGGGCGCCGGCGCGGGGGTCGCGGTGGCAGGAGCCGGAGTGGCAGGAGCCGTGGTGGCCGGAGCCGTGCCGGTCGCGGGCGAGGCGCCCGGGGCCGCAGCCGGATCAGTGGCTGCAGGCGCGGCTGCGGCCGGAGCAGTCGCGTCAGTAGCGGCGGGCGCCAGCGGATCGGGTGGCGGTGGCGCCGCCGGATCCTGCGCTGCGGCAGCGGCTGCAGCAGCGGCCTGCGCGGGATCGTTCGGGTTTTTCAGCTTTACCTTCAACGAGAACTCGTTGGGCAGGCCAGGTTCAGTGCCACGCAGCTCGATGATCGACAGATCGGGGTCACCCATCCAGCCCGACACATCCAAATTGCGCATATAGGTACTGACGCGGGCGTTGGACTGGGCGCGGCCCAGCAATGTCATCTCGGCGCCGTTCTGCTGGATCGAGGTGATCTGCGTGCCATCGGCAATCGTGCGTGCTAGTTCGTCGAACAAGTGCACCATCTGCGAACGACTGGCCTGCAACTCCTCGATGACCTGCTTGCGCCTCAGCAAGCCAGCCTTCTTCTTGTCCAGCTCGGCGATCTCGGCAATTTGCTTGTCGAGGGACGTGATCTGGTCGGTCAGGTACTGGTTGCGGTTGTTCTGGCCGTCGATCTGGCCGTTGTAATACATCACGATCAGCAGGCTGATCAGCACGGCCGCGGCCGAAGCCACGCCCAGCATCGTCAGGAATTCCTGCTGGCGCTGTTTGCGCCGCTCGGCGCGCCAAGGCAATAGGTTGATCTTGGCCATCAGTCGAAGCTCCTCAGGGCCAGGCCGCAGGCAATCATCAGCGCCGGGGCATCCTGGGCCAGGGCGTGTGCCTGCACGCGCGGGCCGAGCGCCATGTTGGCGAGCGGATTGGCAATGACGGTCGGTACGCCGATCTGCTCTTCCACCAGGCTGGCGATGCCGGCGATGGAGGCGCAGCCGCCAGCCAGCACGACCTGGTCGACGCGGTTGAAGTCGCTACCGGCATAAAAGAACTGGAGCAGTCTGCTGACCTGCTGCACCAGTGCCTCCTTGAATGGTTCGAGCACTTCGACTTCGTAGCTTTCCGGAAGGCCGCCCTGGCGCTTGGCCTGGCCGGCTTCGTCGTAGCTCAGGCCGTAGCGGCGCATCACTTCGTCGGTGAGCTGCTTGCCGCCGAATACCTGTTCACGGGTGTAGATGCTGCGCTGCGCGCGCAACACGTTGAGCGTGGTCATGGTCGCGCCGATGTCCACCAGGGCGACGATGGCGTCGCGCGGCACGGACAACTGGTCGGCCACCAGCTTGAAGGCGTTTTCCATCGCGAAGGCTTCGACGTCGATCACCTTGGCGGTGATGCCGCCGAGTTCGAGCGCCGACTGGCGCACATCGACGTTTTCGGTTCGGGACGCTGCCAGCAGCACCTGGACCATCTCCGGGTTGCCGGGCATCGGGCCCAGCACCTCGAAGTCGAGGCTGACTTCCTCGATGGGATACGGAATGTAGTTGGAGGCCTCCATCTGCACCTGGTCTTCCAGGGCGTCCTGGTCCAAGTCACCCTGCATCGGGATGATCTTGGTGATGACCGAGGATCCGGAGACGGCCGCGGCGGCATGCCTGGCCTTGGTGCCTGAACGGGCGACCGCGCGCCGGATGGCCTCGGCTACCGCCTCGACCTCGACGATGTTCTTTTCCACCACGGCATTGGGTGGCAAGGGCTCGACTGCATAGTGCTCGACCCGGTAACGGCCGTTGCTTTCAGTGAGCTGAAGCAGCTTTACAGCCGTGGAACTGATGTCCAGGCCGACAAGCGGTGTCTTGGTATTTCCGAAAAGACCCACGGTTTATCCCCTTTTGCCACTTGCCACGGGCGCTTACACGCTATTCGTGCGCCGTTACATTAATAACGAAATTTTCCGAAATGGCAATGCCCCCCGCCATCTTTTCGGTCCATTGGCTCAAAATGCCATGCCAGTTCACAGCTTTAACGGCAAAAAGGCCTGAGACCGACACCCTTTGGTCCGACGGGGGCCTGCCTCGTTCTATACTCTCGGTCCCGCCCGATGTAAACGAGGAAGAGGCCCAGGATGGCCCAAGTGACACGCTGGTTGCGCCGCCTGGCCCTGCTCGCAGGCTTGGGCCTGGTACTCGGGATACTGGCACTGGGCATCATGTACTGGCTGGTCGCGCCTCGCCTGCCGGACGTGCAGGAACTGCGCAACGTCGCCATGCAGGTACCCCTGAGCGTCTACACCGCGGACGCCAAGCTGATCGCGCAGTTCGGCGAAACGCGGCGCTATCCGGTGAAGATCGACAAGATCCCGACCCAGCTCAAGCAAGCCTTCATCGCCATCGAGGATGCCCGCTTCTACAAGCACCAGGGCCTGGACTTCAAGGGCATCACCCGCGCGGTATGGCTGTTGGCCACGACCGACAACAAGCGCGTGCCCGGCGGCAGCACCATCACCCAGCAGGTGGCCAAGAATTTCTACCTCAGCTCGGAATACAGCTACAGCCGCAAGCTGATGGAGATGGCCCTGGCCATCAAGATGGAGCGCGAGCTGACCAAGGACGAGATCCTCGAGCTCTACCTCAACAAGATCTTCTTCGGCAACCGCGCCTACGGCGTGGCCGCGGCGGCGGAGTTCTATTTCGGCAAGTCGATAGACCAGCTGAGCCTGGCCGAGAGCGCCGCCTTGGCAGCAACGCCGAAATACCCATCCAGCGGCAACCCGGTCATCAATCCCAAACGCAACATCGAACGTCGCAACTACGTGCTGCAACGGATGCGCGAAGTCGGCTTCATCACCGAGGCGCAGGCGGCTGCGGCCCGCGCCGAGCCCAGCCGCGCCAGCCCGCACGAACCCAAGACCGAGCTGGACGCGCCCTACCTGGCCGAAATGGTGCGTGCGGCCATGCAGGAGCGTTATGGCGCCGAGTCCGAGACCAGCGGCTTCAAGGTGTACACCACGGTCCGCAGCGTGGACCAGGCGGCTGCGTCGAAATCGGTACGCGACGGCCTGGTGGAATACGACCGCCGCCATGGCTATCGCACGGTTGAAGGCAAGCTGGACCTGACCGGCACGGAAACCCCGACCGAGCTCGGTGCAGCGCTGCGTCGGTTCGTGCCGATCAGCGGCATGCCCGCTGGCGTCGTGACCAGCGTCGGCGACGGCAAGGCGACCGTCACGCTGCGCTCGGGTGAAGTGGTCGTGCTCGATGCGAAGTCCAGCAAATGGACGGGACGCACGCCGGCGGCACTGCTGAAGCGTGGCGACGTCGTGCGCGTTTCTGCGGCCGAGGAGCCGGGCCAATTCGAATTGACGCAGGTTCCCAAGGCCGAAGCCGCACTCGTTTCGCTGCAGCCCGAGGATGGCGCGCTGCGCGCCCTGGTCGGCGGCCTGAGCTTCTCGCGCAGCAAGTTCAATCGCGCGGTGCAGGCACAACGCCAGCCCGGGTCGAGCTTCAAGCCCTTCCTGTATTCGGCCGCCTTCGAGCGGGGTTACACGCCCGCGACCATCGTGCTCGACGCGCCAGTCGTGTTCCGGGATCGCGTCGGCCACGTCTGGCAGCCGCAGAACGACAACGGCAAGTTCTCCGGCCCCATGCGCATGCGCGAAGCACTGGTGCAGTCGCGCAACCTGGTGTCGGTGCGCCTGCTCGATGCCATCGGCGTTGATTTCGCGCGCAAGTACATCACCCAGTTCGGCTTCAAGCTCGAAAGCCTGCCGGCCAACCTGTCCATGTCACTCGGCACGGCCTCGCTGACGCCGATCTCGATTGCGCGCGGCTACACGGTGTTCGCCAACGGCGGATTCCTGGTGGAGCCGTATTTCATTGCGAAAGTAGTGGACCGCAATGGCGTGGTCATCGCCGCCACGCACGCGCCGCGCGCCTGCCGCCTGTGCCCGCAACGGCTGGCGACGGAGGCCCGTGCCGCCGTGGTGGTGGACGATTTCGATTTCAGCGCCAACGGCCCGACCGCCACCGCCGCGCCGGCGCAGGACAAGATGGAAGCCGACCTGGTGGGGCCGTCGCAGGTCACGCTGGCGCCGCGTGCGATTGACGAGCGCAGCGCCTTCCTCGCTTCGTCGCTGATGCGCGATGTCGTGCAGCGCGGCACGGCAACAGCCGCCAAGGTATTGGAACGCGCCGACATCGGCGGCAAGACCGGCTCGACCAACGACCATCGCGACGCGTGGTTCTCCGGCTTTGGCGGCGACCTGGTCACCACCGTGTGGGTGGGCAAGGACAACTTCGAGTCGCTCGGGTTCCGCGAATACGGCGGCAAGGCCGCGCTTCCGATCTGGATCAACTACATGCGCGTCGCGTTGAAGGATGTTCCCCTCACCGATGCCGCGCCGCCGACCGGCATCGTCACCGTCAGCGTCAACCGCAGCACCGGCGGACTGGTGCCGGATGGAACGCCCGGCGCGCTGGTCGATTATTTCAAGCAGGAAGATTACGACCGCATCATTTCCAGCGGCTTCAACCAGCAGGACATGGGCGAAGAACAGCAGGCCGAGGCCTTCGACATCTTCTAGGCGGCAGCCATGAGGCGGGACCGTGGGCAACGTGAATTGCAGTTGCTCGAACGCAGGCAACGCATTGCGTTCGAGGCCGCCCGCCTGATGGCGCGTGACGGAATGCAGGACCCGCGCCAGGCGAAACTGCGTGCTGCACGCCAGCTCGGCATCGATGACGAAGCCTCGCTGCCGCGAGATGCCGATGTGCGCGAGCAACTGCTCGGCTACCAGCGCCTGTTCCGCGGCGACGAACAGTCGAGGCAACTCCAGGTTCGGCGTGAGGCCGCAGTCCCGGCCATGCAGTTCTTCCAGTCATTCCAGCCGCGGCTGGTGGGCAGCGTGCTGGACGGCACCGCCGATGCGACATCGCCGATCCGGCTGCAGGTCTTCAGCGACGACCCCGAACTTTTCGCGCGATTCCTGATGGACGCCAACATGCCGGCGAGCCAATTGCCGGAACAGTCACTCCGGGTGGATCGGGAAACCCGCGCGCGTTACCCGGCCTGGGCGTTCCAGGCCGACGGCCTGGCATTCGAGATCATGGTCCTGCCGCAGGCCCTGCTCCGCCAGGCACCGCTGGGCGCCGATGCGCAGCCGATGGCGCGCGCCAGCCTGGCGGCGGTACGCAAGCTTGTCGGGGCTGGATTGAACGCGCCGCCCGAATCGGGCGGCGCAGGTGACGAAACGACTTAACGCTTGCCCAGGGGCACGTAGTCGCGGGCCGGCGAGCCGGTGTAAATCTGGCGCGGACGGCCAATCTTGTTTTCCGGATCGGTCTGCTGTTCGAGCCAATGCGAAACCCAGCCGGCGGTGCGTGCGATGGCGAACATGACGGTGAACATTTCGCGCGGGATGCCCAGCGCCTTGTAGATGATGCCGGAATAGAAATCGACGTTCGGATACAGCTTGCGGGCGATGAAGTACTCGTCCTTCAGCGCTGCCTCTTCCAGCTTCAGCGCCACTTCCAGCATCGGGTCGTTGACGCCGAGTTCGCCCAACACTTCGTGGGTCATCTCGCGGATGATGGTCGCGCGCGGATCGAAGTTCTTGTACACGCGGTGGCCGAAGCCCATCAGGCGGAAGCCGGAGTTCTTGTCCTTGGCGCGATCCACGGCCTTGGCGACATCTTCAGGACGGCCGATGCCGGCCAGCATGTCGAGCACGGCTTCATTGGCGCCGCCATGCGCGGGACCCCACAGCGCGGCCACGCCGGCTGCCACGCAGGCATACGGATTGGCGCCGGTGGAACCGACCAGGCGAACGGTGGACGTGGAGGCATTTTGTTCGTGGTCGGCGTGCAGGATGAACAGCAGGTCGAGCGCGCGCGCGGCCACCGGCTTCATCGCCAGCGGCTCGCTCGGCACCTCGAACATCATGTGCAGGAAACGCTCGACGTATTCGAGGTTGTTGCGCGGGTAGCGGATGGGCCAGCCGATCGAATAACGATGGCAGGCAGCAGCAATGGTCGGCACCTTGGCCAGCAGGCGGATGGCGGCGAGGCGACGCTGCTCGGGATCTTCCAGGTCCAGGTCGCCGTGGTAGAACGCGGCCAGCGAGCCGAGCATGCCGGTCATCATCGCCATCGGATGCGCATCGTGGCGGAACCCGTACAGGAAGGTCCGGAACGCCTCGTGCATCATCGTGTGGTGGGTGACTTCGTGTTCGAAGTTTCCGAACTGTTCGGCGTTCGGCAACTCGCCGTGCATCAGCAGATAGCTGACTTCGAGGAAGTTCGACTGCTTGGCCAGTTGTTCGATGGGATAGCCGCGATACATCAGCACGCCGGCGTCGCCATCGATGTAGGTGATGGCGCTGCGGCAACTGGCCGTGGACATGAAACCCGGGTCGTAGGTGAAGTTGCCGGTTTCCTTGTACAGCTTGCCGATGTCGATGCAGGACGGACCCAGGGTGCCGGTGTGCACGGGAAGTTCGACGGATTTGTCGCCAGCGTTGAGAATCACGCTCGGGTTGTCAGACACGACAGGCTCCTTGAAAACGATATTTTGGCCAAGCGCCAAGTATCGCATACGGGATTTGTGCAAGGCAGTGCAAACCCGCCGGAAAATGCCCCAAGCAGGTCGCTAGCGTGAACCGATGCACGAAAACGACAACGGCCGCAGGGCGGCCGTTGTCGGAAATTGCTGGCCGGCGGGTTGGCCGGCGGCGAACCGAGGTATTACTCGGTCGCTGGCTTGGCGGCACCGTAGCGCTTGCGGAACTTGTCCACGCGGCCACTGGTGTCCATCAACTTCTGCTTGCCGGTGTAGAAGGGATGCGAAGCCGACGAGACTTCAACCTTCACCAGCGGATATTCCTTGCCATCTTCCCACTTGATCGTCTCTTTGCTGGACAGCGTGGAGCGCGTGAGGATGATGAAATCTGAGGTAACGTCCTGGAAGACGACGTCTTGGTACTTGGGATGGATATCGGCTTTCACAGGAAAGCTCCACAGTGATTCGGGAAAGACCCCCATTTTAGCCAGATAGCCCCACCCCACGCAAGCCTGGCCGCGCAGCCGGGCGCTGGGGGCCAGTGCTGGCGGTTTCCTGAACGGCCCCGCCCGTGGCCGCCGGGCCGCCCGGAATCGAAGGCTGCCGGGCTCAAGCGCCCGGGCGGGACGGGCCGCGCCTTTGATCTGGGTCAACCCGCCGTGCCGGAACCGGGAATATGGTGGAAATGCAGTGACGGAGCGTCCAGGCCCACGAGGCCCTGCACCAGACGGCGAGCTGCCGATCGCCGTCCGCTTCAAATCGGGAGCTGATGGTCATGGATAAATTCTGGCTTGGACAATATCCACCGGGCGTTGAAGCCGACGTCGATATCAATGCGTATGCGTCGATCCGGGACATCCTGGAGTCCACGTGCCAGCGCTTCGGCGAGTTGCCCGCCTATTCCAACATGGGCGCATCCATCCGCTATTGCGAACTGGACAGGTTGAGCCGCGACTTCGGCGCCTACCTGCAGCAAGTCGCCGGCATGCACAAGGGCGATCGCATCGCACTCATGCTTCCCAACCTGCTGCAGTATCCCGTCTCACTATTCGGTGCATTACGCGCCGGCATGGTGGTGGTCAACGTCAATCCGCTGTACACGCCGCGGGAGCTCGAATACCAACTGAAGGACTCGGGCGCGACGGTGATCGTGATACTGGAGAACTTCGCCCACACGCTGGAGCAGGTGATGGCCCGCGTGCCGATCAAGCGCGTGATCACCACCCAGGTCGGCGACCTGTTTCCTGCCGCCAAGCGGCTGCTCACCAACCTGGTCGTGAAGCACGTGAAGAAGATGGTTCCGGCCTGGCGACTGGAAGGTGCTGTGCCATTCAATACCGTGTTGAAGTTGGGTCGCGACAAAACGCTGCAGGACATCCCGCTGGACCACAATGACATCGCGTTCCTGCAATATACCGGCGGCACCACCGGCGTTGCCAAGGGCACCGTACTGACGCATGGCAACCTGGTCAGCAACATGCAGCAGTTGGCTGCGTGGATTTCACGCGACCTGGTGGAAGGTCGCGAGTGCGCGATCCTGCCGTTGCCGCTGTACCACATCTATGCACTCATCGCGAACCTGGTCTTCATGAAGATCGGCGCGCACGTCGTATTGATCACCAACCCGCGCGATATCCCGGACTTCCTCAAGACGCTCGACCATCACCATCCAACCGTGATGATCGGGGTCAACACGCTATACAACGCCTTGCTCAATGCGCCGGGATTCGAGGCTGTCGACCTGGGCAAACTCAAGCTGGCCTGCGCCGGCGGAATGGCCGTGCAGCGCTCCGTGGCCGAACGCTGGAAGAAGGCCACGGGCACCCCTCTGGTGGAAGGCTATGGACTCACGGAAACCTCGCCCGTCGTCACATCCAACCTGCTCAGCATCAAGGACTGGACCGGCACCGTCGGCCTGCCGCTTCCGTCCACCGAAGTCAGCGTGATCGACGATGACGGCGGACACCTGGCCCGAGGTGAGCGGGGCGAGCTCGCCGTCCGCGGGCCGCAGGTGATGAGGGGCTACTGGAACCGTCCGGAAGAGACGGCGAAGGTCTTTACCCAGGATGGTTGGCTGCGCACCGGCGATATCGGCTACCTGGATGAAAAGGGCTATTGCCGGATCACCGACCGGAAGAAGGACATCATCATCGTCTCGGGTTTCAAGGTCTTCCCCAATGAGATCGAGGACGTGGTCGCGATGCATCCCGGCGTGCTCGAGGTCGCGGCCGTCGGCGTTCCCGATCCTTCCTCGGGCGAGGCGGTCAAGATCGTCGTGGTGAAAAAGGATCCTGCCCTCACCGAAGCAGGGCTCATCGCGCACTGCCGCGAAAACCTGACGGGCTACAAGATTCCCAAGCTGGTCGAGTTCCGCACCGAACCCCTGCCCAAGAGCAACATCGGCAAGGTCCTGCGCAGGCTGCTACGCGATCCACCCGCCGCGGCCGCGGCCTAGAAATTCGCCCCGGGCGCGCGGCGTGCCACCGCGCGCAATCGGATTCAGGCGCCGGCGAAGCGCGCTGCGCTGCCAATCCACCGTTGCACGATCCGCTCGGCCAGCGCCGGCGATTCCGCGAGCAATCCATCCGCCGTGCGGTGCACGGTCGGCAACAGGTGCGCGTCGCGCACCAGGTCGGCGATCCGGAAGCCGGCCAACCCGGTCTGCCGGGTTCCAAGCAACTCGCCGGGACCGCGTAGCTCCAGGTCCTTCTCTGCGATCACGAAACCATCGGTGGTCTGCCGCATCACTTCCAGCCGTTGCCGCGCCATCTGCGAAAGAGGCGGCTTGTACATCAGCACGCAACTCGATGCCTGAGCGCCGCGCCCGACCCGACCGCGCAGCTGGTGCAACTGCGCGAGGCCGAGCCGCTCGGCATTCTCGATCACCATCAGGCTGGCATTGGGCACGTCCACGCCCACTTCGATCACCGTGGTGGCGACCAGCAATTGCAACTCGCCTGCCTTGAACTGCGCCATCACCGATTGTTTTTCGGCCGGCTTCATCCGCCCGTGCAGCAGGCCGACCCGCAGCCCGGGCAGCGCCAGCGTCAGGGCCTCGAAAGTACTCTGCGCGGCTTGCGCATCGATGCGCAGGACACCCGGCCCAGGCTTGTCCTCGGCATCGGCTTCGTCGATCAGCGTGCACACCCAATAGACCTGGCGGCCTTCCGCGCAAGCCACCCGGATGCGCTCGACGACCTCGTCGCGGCGCGTGCCCGGCAATGCGACGGTGGTCACCGGCGTTCGGCCGGGCGGCATTTCATCGATCACCGATACATCCAGGTCGGCATAGGCCGACATCGCCAGCGTTCGAGGGATCGGCGTGGCGGTCATCACCAGTTGATGCGGAACGCGACTGCCGTCCAGCCCCTTGTCGCGCAGTGACAGGCGCTGGTGTACGCCGAAACGGTGTTGTTCATCCACGATCGCAAGCGCGAGGTCCTTGAAGACCACGCCCTCCTGCATCAGCGCATGCGTACCGACCACCACCTGTCCTTCACCGGACGCGATGCGCGCCAGTGCAGCCGTGCGCGCCTTGCCCGTTACCTTGCCGGCCAGCCACGCGACCTGGATGCCGAGTGGCTCGAGCCAGCTGCGAAAATTGATGAGGTGTTGCTCGGCGAGCAGCTCGGTCGGCGCCATCAGCGCGACCTGCTTGCCCGCTTCCACTGCACGCAAGGCGGCGAGTGCGGCGACCACGGTCTTGCCGCTGCCAACATCGCCTTGCACCAGGCGCAGCATCGGCTCGGGCTTGCGCATGTCCGCGGCCACTTCGTCGTAGACACGACGCTGCGCGCCGGTCAGGGAATACGGCAAGCCCTTGCGCAGGGAGTCGGCAAGCGCACCGCGGCCCTTGATCGCGCTCGCGCCGTGCGCACGCAAGGCAATGCGCTGTCGGCGCAGGCTGAGGTGGTGCGCCAGCATTTCCTCGAACGCGAGCCGTTGCAGCGCCGGATGCCGGCCGCTGGAAAACAGCAAGACGTCCGTGTCGGGCGGTGGCCGGTGCGCCACCTGCAAGGCTTCCTTCAAGGTCGGCATGTCCAGCGCGCGAGTCACCGCGCCGGGCAACAGCTCCAGCTCTTCCGCCGGCGGCAATCGCTTGAGCGCCTCGGCTATCAGCCTCGACATCGTCTGCGGTCCGATGCCCTCTATCAGGGGATAAACCGGATCGAGTGAGTCGCGCATCGCGCCTTCGTCGGACTCCGCGAGGAAGCGATAGCTCGGGTGCACGATCTCCAGGCCGTGGCCACTCGGCCGCGCATCGCCGTAGCAGCGCAGCCTGCGTCCTGGAATGAATTGCGCGGCCTGGGCCGAGTTGAAATGGAAGAAGCGCAAGGCCAGCGTGGCTCGCGAGTCGTCGGCGATGGTCACGCGCAGAAGGGGGCGATATCGAAAACCGCGCTCCACCGCTTCCACCCGACCCTCCACCTGCGCCGGCTGCCCGGGCACCAGGTCGCGGATCGGCGTCAGCGTCGTGCGGTCTTCATAGCGCGTCGGCAGGTGCAGCCACAGGTCCTGCAGCCTGATGAGGCCGCGCGCCGCCAGCTTTTCGGCCAGCGCGGGCCCGACGCCGGGCAAGTCCCGGACCGATGCCTCGCCGCCAGCCGCCAGGGTCGGGGCCGGCGCGCCTGGATTGGCCCGGCGACCCACTCAGTCGAACGCGAGGATGGCGTCCACCTCGACCCGCGCACCACGCGGCAGGCCGGAGACCTGGATGGTGGATCGCGCCGGATAGGGCGCCGTGAAGTAGTCGGCCATCACCGCATTGACGGCGGCGAAGTCGCCCAGGTCCATCAGGTAGATACCGACGCGCACGACCTGGTCCAGCGAGCCGCCCGCGGCCGCGCAGACCGCCGCCAGGTTGTCGAAGACGCGCCGGGACTGGGTTGCGATGTCGCCCTCGACCAGTTGCCCGGTGGCGGGGTCGAGCGGGATTTGCCCGGACAGGAACACCTGGTTTCCGCTGCGTACGGCTTGCGAATACGGCCCGATGGCGGCGGGCGCATTGTCAGTGGCAATGGGTTGGCGAGGCATGGCGGACACTCTCGGAATGGTGGGCTGAGTTTACGCCGGGGCGCGGCCTAAAGGCGCTCCACGCCGTGCACCACGCCCAATCGACGCACGCGCCGGATCACGTCGGCCAGGTGCTTGCGATTGCGCACCTCGATGCCGAATTCCATGACCGAAATCTGCAGGTCGCGCTCGCGATATTCGACGGAGTCGATGTTGGAGTCGCTCTCGGCCACCGCTGCGGCAACCTGCGCCAGCACACCGGGCTTGTTGTCCACGTCCAGCTTCAACGCCGCGCGGTAGTCACCCTGCACATAGCGGTCCCAAGCCATCGGCACGCAACGCTCCGGATGCTTGCGGTACTCGGCGATATTCGGGCAATCGATGCGGTGCACCACCACGCCCTTGCCGGCGCTGATGTAGCCCATGATCTCGTCGCCTGGAATCGGATAGCAGCAGCGCGCGAAGCTGAGCACGCCGCGTTCGGTGCCGGTGATCAGGATCTGCTCGCTGCTGGTCGCGGTGCCATGGCGCAGCGGCAACTCCGCCGAGCCCTGCACCAGCACCTGCGCAACTTGTGCCGGCATGCGATTGCCCAGCGCGATGTCCGCCAGCAATTCCTCCAGCCGGCGGTAACGATGCTCGGCGAGGAATTGTTCGATGTTTTCCTGCGGTACGCGGTCCAGCGACGTCTCGCGCGCTTCCAGCGCACGATCGAGCATGCGATGGCCGAGGTCCACGGCATCCTCGTGTTCCAGCCGCTTCAGGAAGTGGCGGATGGCGGTGCGCGCCTTGCTCGACACCACGAACTCCAGCCACTGCGGTCCAGGCGTGGCCGACGGCGCGGTGATGATCTCGACCGTCTGTCCGCTGGCGAGCTTGCTGCGCAGGGGCACCAGCTTCTTGTCCACGCGCGCGGCCACCGCATGGTTGCCGACGTCGGTGTGCACCGCATAGGCGTAGTCGAGCGCCGTGGCATTGCGTGGCAAGGAAAAAATATCGCCCTTGGGCGTGAACAGGTAAACCTCGTCCGGGAACAGGTCGACCTTGACGTTTTCCAGGAACTCCAGCGATGAACCCGCAGACTCCTGGCTGTCCATCAGGCTGCGCACCCAGTCCTGCGCGCGCACCTGGGCGGTGTTCATGCCCTGCCCGATCGTCTTGTAGAGCCAGTGCGCGGCGATGCCGCGCTCGGCGATGACATCCATTTCCTCGGTGCGGATCTGCACTTCCACCGGCGTGCCGTAGGTGCCGAACAAGACCGTGTGCAGGCTCTGGTAACCGTTGGCCTTCGGAATCGCGATGAAATCACGGAAGCGCGCATCCAGCGGCTTGAACAACGAATGCACCGCGCCCAGTGCGAGGTAGCACTGCATCAGCTTGGGCACCACCAGGCGGAAGCCGAACACATCCATCACCTGGTCGAAGCTTTTGTTCTCCTGCCGCATCTTCTGGTAGATGCTCCACGGCGCCTTGACCCGGCTGACCAGGCGGAACGGCAGGCCTTCCTGCGCCAGCCGCTGGCAGATCTTGGCCTCGATGGTCGCCATGGCCTCGCGCCGCATCACCGGTTGCGCGGCGATGCGCTTGGCGATGGTCTTGTGGCGAAGCGGGTGCAGGGCGCGGAAGCCCATGTCCTGCAGTTCGGCCTTGATCCGGTTCATGCCGAGCCGGTGCGCGATGGGCGCGTAGATGTCGAGCGTCTCGCGGGCGATGCGCCGGCGAGAGTCGGGGCTCATCGCATCCAGCGTGCGCATGTTATGCAGCCGATCAGCCAGCTTGATCAGGATGACGCGCAGGTCGCGCGACATCGCCAGCATCATCTTGCGGAAACTTTCAGCGTCCGCTTCCTGGCGGTCGCGGAACTGGATCTTGTCGAGCTTGGTGACCCCGTCCACCAGTTCCGCCACGGCTTCGCCAAACTCTTCCGAGATGGCGCTGCGCGGCAGGTCGGTGTCTTCAAGCGAGTCGTGAAGGATGGCCGCGCACAGGGTTTCGGTATCCATGCGCAATTCCGCGAGGATGCCGGCGACCGCAACGGGGTGGGTGATGTAGGCCTCGCCCGAGCGACGGGTCTGGCCGGCGTGCGCCGCTGCGCCAACCTGATAAGCCCGGCGGACCTTCAGCACCTGTTCCTTGGTGAGGTAGTCGGCCAGCTTCACCTCGAGCGCGCGCACGGCATCCGGACACGGGTCCGGATTGGGTTGCTTCGCGGCAGTGGGCTGGGTCAGGGACGACATGGGTCCAGACTACCCGCCCCTGCATGAGGCTTCAATCAATTGACGCAGAACGAAAAACGGCCCCGAAGGGCCGTTTGCATTTCGATCACGCCATCGCGACGGATCAGTCGTCGCCGCCCTTGCTCAGGTCGTCGTCCACCACTTCGGCGGCGGCCCATTCCAGGGCTTCACGTTCGGCGCGCTCGCGCTCGATCTTCTCGACTTCGTCAATCAGGTTCTGGTCGATCTTGCGCGCGGCGATTTCACGCAGGGCCATGACAGTCGGCTTGTCCTGGTGTTCGCTGTTGTCCAGGGTCGGCTCGACGCCGGTCGCCAGCTGGCGGGCGCGCTTGGAAGCCATCAGGACGAGCTCGAAGCGGTTTTCGACTACGTTCAGGCAGTCTTCGACGGTAATGCGGGCCATACAGTCTCCAGGGCGGTACCGGCGGGACTCAGCCGGCTCGCAAAATCAATGGGTTACGCGGAACTGGGCATTATACGCGCTGTTGCCCTTGCCGTTCAAATCCCCTTGTTCTGGGTGCGGCGGTTGCCGCGCATCATTTTGAGTCGCCACACGGAATCGGCTTGGTCAAAATGACACCCGGCACCCGCCCTCCCTCAGCTGCGACCAACATCGCTCCAGGGCAACACACTGCCGTTGTATCGATAACGCAGGTCGCCCGGCGCCCCATTCGCAGGTGTGCTCGGTGGGGACTGCCTGGCGATCCTGCGTTTCGTCGCCAGTGGGAGCGCCTTTGGCCGCAATTCCCGACTGGAGCGAAGCAAATCTGGACATCACCGGCTGGAGATACCCACACAACTGACTCCATCAACCCGGCAGGCAGCGGCATGCGCAGCGATGCGCCCGCACAGCGGCGACAGAACGCAGGATCGCCTGGTGGCCCCACCGAGCACACCTGCGAATGGGGCAGCGGGCGACCTGCGTTGGCGACGGAACAGCAGGGTGTTGCCGTGAAGACCCAGACCGCGCAGGAAGTTGCGGGCGAGCGCCGGATTTTATTTTGACCAAGCCGGTATCGTGCGGCGACTCAAAATGAAAGCCGGCGATCGCCAGTGGCGACAAGCTTTTCGATTGCCCTTCGCAAGAGTCAGCGCTTTTGATCTTCCGACAGCAACGCGCTGATCAGTTCCGCATGCCGCTCGGATTGCACGGCGATGCGTTGGCGGCTGGCGAGGAAGATGGATTGCATCTCGCGCACCGCCGCTTCGAAGTCATCGTTGACGATCAGGAAATCGAATTCCGCGTAGTGGCTCATTTCTTCGCGCGCGGCCGAAAGGCGCAGGGCGATCGTTTCTTCGCTGTCCTGGCCGCGGCTGCGCATGCGGGTTTCCAGCGCGTGGCGCGATGGCGGCAGGATGAAGACGCTGAGTGCGTCCGGCATCTGCTCGCGAACCTGGCGGGCACCTTGCCAGTCGATCTCGAGCAGTACGTCCAGACCGGCGGCCAATTGGGGTTCGACGGACTGGCGGGCGGTGCCCTTGTAGTCGCCGTGCACGAGTGCGTGTTCAAAGAAATCGCCGGCGGCGATCATGCGCTGGAATTCATCCGCACCGATGAAGTGGTAGTGCTGGGCGTGGCGCTCGCCCGGTCGCGGCGCGCGCGAAGTGTAGGAGATGGACAGGGCGATGCCCGGCGTGTCCTTCAGTACCGCGTTGACGATGCTCGACTTGCCTGCACCTGATGGCGCGGCGACGATGAAGAGGGTTCCGCGCATGCTCACTCCAGGTTCTGGACTTGTTCGCGGAGCTGTTCGATCAGCACCTTGAGCTCCACGGCGGCCTGCGTAGTCCGCGAATCCACCGACTTCGAACCGAGGGTGTTGGCCTCGCGATTGAATTCCTGCATCAGGAAATCAAGGCGGCGGCCGACGGCTTCGGGCAAGCCCAGGACGCGGCGCGCTTCCGAGACATGGCTGGCCAATCGGTCGAGTTCTTCGTCCACGTCGATCTTCTGCAGGTTCAGCACGACTTCCTGCTCGAGGCGACCCGGGTCCAGCGGCAGCTTGAGGTCGGCAAGGCGGGCATCGAGCTTGGCGCGCAACGCGGCCCGGATTTCCGGCAGCCAGCCCTTCACCTGGGCGGCGATGCGCTCGATGCCGTCCAGGCGTTCGCGCATCACGGCGGCCAGGTTGGCGCCTTCGCGTTCACGCGCGGCGACGAATTCGGCCAGGGTCTGGTCGAGCAAGGCCATGGCATCGGCCTGCAGGCCCGCGGCATCGAGTTCGGCCTCCTCGACCACGCCGGGGTAACGCAGCAGTTCGACGAAGTCGATGGACATCTGCGGGAACTGGGAATGATGGCGGCGCGCAAGCATGGACAGCTGCCCCATCAACTCGTCGTTCACCGTCAATGCCGCGCGCGCGCCCGGGGCGGAACGCAGGCGGAAGGACAGGTCCACCTTGCCGCGGGACACCTTTTGCGCGACGCGCTCGCGGAAGGCCGCTTCGACCGGGCGCAGTTCCTCCGGGGCGCGGACCGACAGCTCCAGGAAACGATGGTTGACCGCGCGCAGTTCGCAGCTGAGCTGGCCGCCGGTGGCGGCGCGCTCGCAGGCGGCGAAGGCGGTCATGCTGCGGATCATGGCGGGAGTCGCTCCACGGGGCCCGGCAGGGCTGGACGCGAATGGTAATCTAGCAGACCAGAATTTGTCGGATCCGCCCATGTCCCCTATTACCCGGCCCAGCGGCCGCGCCTTCGACCAGCTGCGCGATGTCCGCATCGAACGGCAGTTCACCAAGCACGCCGAAGGCTCGGTGCTGATCAGCTTCGGCGATACCCGGGTGCTGTGCACCGCCACCGTCGAGAACCGGGTGCCCGGCTTCCTGCGCGGCAAGGGCGAGGGCTGGGTAACCGCCGAGTACGGCATGCTGCCGCGCTCGACCAACGAACGCATGAATCGCGAAGCCGCCAGCGGCAAGCAAGGCGGCCGCACGCTGGAGATCCAGCGGCTGATCGGCCGCTCGCTGCGCGCCTGCGTCGATCGCCGCGCCCTGGGCGAGCGCAGCATCACGCTCGATTGCGATGTGCTTCAGGCCGACGGCGGCACCCGCACCGCTGCCATCACCGGCGCCTATGTGGCCTTGTGCGATGCGATCGCACTGCTGCGCAAGCGCGGCGACCTCAGCCGCGATCCCATTCTCGGCGCCATCGCGGCAATTTCGGTCGGCATCTACCAGGGCGAGCCGGTGCTGGACCTCGACTACGCCGAAGATTCCAACTGCGACACCGACATGAATGTGGTCATGAATGATGGCGGCGGTTTCATCGAATTGCAGGGAACGGCGGAAGGCCACGCCTTCCGTCGCGAGGAACTCGACGCGCTGCTCGCGCTCGCGGGCAAGGGCGTGGCCGAGTTGGTGGCGATGCAGCGCGCCGCGCTCGGATTGCCCGCCTGATACCTTGCAGGCAGAAGCGATGAAGACGCTGGTACTGGCGACCTCGAATCGCGGCAAGCTGGCTGAAATCCAACCCTTGCTCGCTGGCCTGGACTTGCGCCTCGTCACCCAGGGCGAGTTGGGCGTGGCCGATGCCATCGAGGATGGGCTGAGCTTCGTCGAGAATGCGCTGATCAAGGCACGTCATGCCTGCACGATGACCGGCCTTCCGGCCTTGGCTGACGACTCAGGCCTCGTGATAGATGCGCTGGGCGGTGCGCCCGGGCTGATCAGTGCCCACTATGCCGGCGTACATGGCGATTCCGCTGGCAACATCGCCCGCGTGCTGCGGGAACTGGCCGGCGTTCCCGCAGATAAACGAACAGCGCGCTTCCATTCGACCATCGTCTTGCTCCGACACGCCGCCGATCCGCAGCCCCTGATCGCGGAAGGCAGCTGGGAAGGCCTGATACTGGACGCGCCACGCGGCGACCGCGGATTCGGCTACGACCCGATCTTCTTCGATCCCGCATTGAACGCCGGCGCCGCGGAATTGCCGGCCGAAATAAAAAACCGGGTGAGCCACCGCGGCCAGGCGCTGGCGCAGCTGCGCACGCGGCTGCGCGAATTTCGGTGAGCCTTCGCCCGCCGCCGCTGTCGCTCTACATCCACATCCCGTGGTGCGTGCGCAAATGCCCGTATTGCGATTTCAATTCGCACCAGCAACCGGATGCGTTGCCGATCGCAGAGTACGTGGACGCGCTGGTCGCCGACCTCGACCAGGACTTGCCTCTGGTCTGGGGCCGCACCGTGCACAGCGTGTTCTTCGGGGGCGGCACGCCCAGTCTGTTTCCACCCGAGGCGATCAACCAGATCCTCGCCGCGGCATCGTCACGACTGCGTTTCGCGCCCGGCGCCGAAATCACCATGGAGTGCAATCCGGGTACCGCCGAACACGGTCGCTTCGAAGGCTACCTGGCGGCGGGCGTGAACCGGCTTTCCTTCGGCATCCAGAGCTTCGACGACGGCTGCCTGCAACGGCTCGGCCGCATCCACGACAGTGCGGAGGCGGAAGCCGCCGTGAAACTTGCGCAGGACGCCGGCTACGAAAACATCAACCTCGACCTGATGTATGCCCTGCCCGACCAGTCCCTGGCCATGGCATTGCACGACGTGGAGCGCGCCATTGCCTTGTCGCCCACGCACTTGTCGCATTACCAGCTGACGCTGGAACCCAATACCGCCTTCGCCGCGAAGCCTCCCACCGGCATTCCATTGGAAGACGACGCCTGGGACATGCAGGAGCGCTGCATCGAGCGCATGGCGGACGCCGGCTACGCGCAATATGAAGTGTCGGCTTATGCGCGCGAAAGCCGGCAGTGCGCGCACAACCTCAACTACTGGCGCTTCGGCGACTACCTGGGTATCGGGGCCGGCGCGCACGGAAAGATTTCGTCGGGCGCCGACGGCTCGGTGCTGCGCCGCTGGAAGGTGAAGAACCCGCGTGAGTACCTGGCGCAGGCGGCAGGCGCGGGCCGCATCGGTGGCGACGACCCGATTCCGCCGTCGCAATTGCCCTTCGACTACATGCTCAATGCCCTGCGCCTGGTCGAGGGTTTCAGCCTGGGCGATTTTGAATCGCGCACGGGCCTGGGCCGCGATGTCATCCGCGGCGAACTGGACCACGCGAAGCTGATGGGCTGGCTGCAGCAGACCGGCGACCGGGTGCTGCCCACCGAACTTGGGCGACGGTTCACCAACGACGTGATATCGCTGTTCCTGGCCGCTTGACCAGGCCTTTCCGATCACAGCCGGTTGATCCCACCGCGAGGCAGCGACCATGCTCGATTCCACTTTCGTCCGATGCCCATTTTGCGGCGAGCGCTTCGAAGCCCTGGCCGACGCCTCCGGCGGCGAGGCCGAGTACATCGAGGACTGCCCGGTCTGCTGCCGCCCGATCACGCTGCACCTGCGCACCGGCAGCGACGGTGAATTCGAAGGACTCGACGCCGACCGCGACGAGTGAAGGCGGGATGAATTACAATCACCGCGTCCCAGGTGCTCGGGAAGCCGGTGAGACTCCGGCGCTGCCCCCGCAACGGTAAGCCAGGACACTCCTTCATCACGCCACTGGGTTCGCCTGGGAAGGCGAAGGATCCGACGTCAGCCCATCGACGTCCCTGGCAAGTCCGGAGACCGGCCTGGAACACAGCGGCGTTGCCCATCGGCAACGCCGTCCATCAGCACGTTGCGGAGGGCAACGCGGCATGACCGTCGCGCCTTGCCGCGCCTGTGTTTTGCCGTTTTTCCTGTCGCGCGCGCTAAATCCCACGCGGGTGAGCGTTCCAGGAGAACACATGAAGCACACGATCCAGCAGGCAGCCCTCGCGGTCGCCATTTCCATCGCACTGTCCCCCAGCTGCTTCGCCGAAGAAGCACAACGAAATACCTTGGACACCGTCCAGGTCACCGCCAACCGGATTGAAAAGCCGGTGGCTGAAACACTGGCCTCGGTAACCGTCATCACGCGCGAAGACATCGAACTCGCCCAAGCCCCGGACCTGATCAACTTGCTGTCGCGACAGGCCGGCGTGGACATCGCGCGCAACGGCGGCCCCGGCCAGGCCAGCACCCTGTTCCTGCGCGGCACCAACTCCAGCCACTCGCTCGTGCTGGTGGACGGCGTGCGGGTCAACGCGGCTACGCAAGGCGTGATCGACTTTGCCCATATCCCACTCGCACAGATCGATCGGATCGAAATCGTGCGCGGGCCGCGCGCGGCCTTGTGGGGTTCCGACGCCATCGGCGGCGTCGTGCAGATCTTCACGCGCGATGCGTCGAAGGGATTTTTCGAGGCTCGGTTGGGAGGCCATCGTCTCGCGGGTGCGACCGCGGGCTTGGGCATCGCGCGCGACGGCGCCTCGATCGGGCTGTCCGTGGGTGGCGAACGGCTTGAGGGCTTCTCTGCCACCAACGATGCGGCGTTCGGCCACGACCCCGACGCGGATGGCTATCGCAACCGGAATTTCGCCCTTCGCGGCGAAGCCCGACTGGGCTCGCAGAGCCTGTTCATCACCGGCCTGGTCACCGATGCCGACGTGGACTTCGATGCCGGGACCGGCGTCCCCGGCGAGGGCCAGACCGCGGCGCTCAACCGGGTCTTCGGCCTGGGACTGCGCGGCCCGGTTTCGGACCGCTGGACCCACGCCCTGACCCTGGGCCGCAGCAGCGAGGACCTGGACACGCCCGCCTACTTTTCCCGATTCGGCAGCACCCGCGATTCCCTGGACTGGGTGAATTCGCTGGCGCTTCACGACCGCCAGAGCCTGGGTTTCGGCGTGAACTGGAGCCGCGAGACCGGGTATTCCGACGAAGGCTTCCAGGGCTTCGAGAAGAGCCGACGCAATGCCGCGGCGTTCGTCACCTGGCAGGGCGGATTCGGGGCGCACACCTTCGATGCTTCGCTGCGCCGTGATGAGAACAGCCAGTTTGGCGGCGCCAGCACCGGCAACTTCGCCTGGGGATGGCGAGCTGCTGATTCGCTGCGGCTGCGCGCGAGCTGGGGTCAGGGATTCCGGGCGCCCAACTTCAATGAGCTGTATTACCCGGGCTTCGACCTGGGAGGAGGCTTGGTGCTGTTCGCGGGCAACGAGAACCTCAATCCCGAGCGCTCGCGCAGTGTCGAAGTGGGCATGGACTGGCAAATGTCCGACTCGCAATCACTCGGCCTGTCCGCCTACCGCACCCGCATCAACGACTTGATCGCCTTCGCCGGCCCGCTGCTCGACGCCATCAACATCCGCAGGGCAGCCATCGACGGCGTCGAACTCGACTACACGCTGACCAAGGGCGCGCTGGCCATTCGCGCCAATGCGACCTGGCAGGACGCGCGTGACAACGATACCGGTGAGCGCCTGTTGCGTCGCGCCAACCGCAAGCTGCACGCCTCGGCGGACTACTCGTTCGCCAACGGCGCAAGCGCCGGTCTCGACGTGTCGGTCCATTCGCCGCGGCCTGATTTTGGCGGGGCGCTCCTGCCCGGCTACTCACGCGTCGATTTGCGCGCTTCCGCCCCGCTTGCACAGGGCTGGACGGTTGATGCCCGCGTCGAAAATGTTGGCGACGCCGACTATGAGTTGGTGCAGGGCTACAACACGCCCGGCCGTACCGGCGTGATCAGTTTGCGCTGGCAGGCGCGGTAGCTAACGACCCGGGTGCGGCCGTTGCAACTGAACGGCCGCATCCGGGGCGCTAGGCGAGCAGGCCCTGCTGTGCCTAGAATCAGGCTTCGGAATCCGACTCGGGAGGGGCCGAATGTCCGTTTCTGCCAGCCAGTCGACCGCGCTTCCCACCCTGGACTCGCAAGCCCTGCCGCGCCGCGTGCGCGAATTGCTGAAGTCGGTACTGAAAGTCATGTCCCCGGAACTCGAGCGCGGCGTCGACGGCGCCATCCGCGAGTTCGAACAACTGCTGTATCGGCAGATCGAAGCCAGCATGGAGAAGTCGCTGGGCGAGCAGTGGCAGATCGCCCAGGACAAGGTCGCGCACTCGCGCCCCGACATCGTGCTGAACTTCATGAATGCGCTCGAGGCCGAGATGGCCAACCTGCAGGACCCGCAGATCGTGCGCGGCCAGTTGCAGGCCAGGCACCGGCGCGGCGATGAACTCGCCCTCGTCAACGACCTGGAAATCGAAGAGACCAGCGCACTGACCGACGCCGCCACGCGCGCGGAACTTCAGCACAGCCTGCAGCTGTTCCTGCTGGGGCAACGCTTCGGCGTGCTCGCTGGGCGACCGGCCTTCGACGTTGAAATGCTCCCGGTCGGCCCGCAGGCCCTGTGCCGGTCACTGCGACGCGCAACCGAGCGACTGGAACTCGATGTCCAGGCGCGCCTGCTGTTCTTCCGCGCGTTCGAACGCCAGGTGATGCCGCTCTTCGGCAACCTGGTGGAAGCGGTGAATGCCGAGCTCGCCCGCAGCGGCGTGCTTCCCAACCTGCAATACGTGCCGATCCGCGCGCGCCGCGTCGAACAGAAACCCGGTGCCGGCATGTTGCAGGAGATCATCGACCACGGGCTCAGCCTGTCCGGCAGTTCGACCGAACGGACGGCGCGAACCGTGCTTCGAAACCGTTCCGGAAGTTTCGAAGGCGAGGCGGCCAACGCCATTCCACCCGACCTGGCAAGGCAGGCCGCGGAGTTGTTGATGTCGATGGCGCGCGGCCACGGCGACATCGCCAACGACCAGGGATACAACCTGCTGCGCCAGCTCATGTCCAGTCGCCGGCAGTTGCTGGGCAAGCTCAATCCCGATCGCAATCGCGACAGTCGCGAGGCCCCGCACGTGGTTGGCGCCGCGGACCTGCAGGAGGCGCTGCGCGGTATGCAGCATCGTCCGATCTCGCCAGTGATCGCCCACGGCCGGGCCACGCCGCGCAATGTCAGCCATCTCAAGCAGGACATGCTCGCCTTGCTGCGTCGCGTCTCCCCGAACCAGGAGGCGCCCGCGTTGTCGGAGGAACACAACGACGCGCTCGACCTGGTCGGCATGCTTTACGACAATCTGATGCGCGACGTGAAGCCAGGCAGCAACGCCGCCGCCCTGCTTTCGAAAATGCAGGTGCCCTTGATGCGCGTGGCCTTGCAGGATTCCGGGTTCTTCACGCGCCACGAGCATCCGGCACGCCAGATGCTGAACACCATCGCCGAAACCAGCACGCACTGGCTCAGCGATGACGATAGCGATGGCCTGGCCAAGCAGATGCATTCCATCGTCGATCGCGCGGTGCAGGACTACAAGGGCGATCCAGCGGTGTTCAATGACGTGGTGCATGAGCTGATCTCCCACCTTCAAATCCTGTCGAGGAAGGCAGAGGTGGCCGAGCGGCGCCACGTCGAGGCCGCGCGTGGCAAGGAAAAGCTCACCCTCGCGCGGGAACACGCATCCCAGGCTGTCGAGGCGCTGATCAAGGCCCAGAAGCTGCCGCGCTTCACCCGCACCATGCTCAGCCAGGCATGGACCGACGTGATGGCGCTGACGGCCTTGCGCCAGGGCGAGGATTCGCTGGCCTGGAAACGACAGTTGCTGGTGGCCGAGCGCCTGATCGAAATCTCGCAACTGCCCGAAGGCACGCACCCCGACCAGCTCGATCCCGAGCGCGGCCTGCAGCGCGAGATCGAGGAAGGTCTGGCCAAGGTCGGCTACCAGGGCGACGATGTCGCCGCCATCGCCCGCCGCCTGGTGCATCCCAACGACAAGGACGACACCAGCAGCCGCACTGAATTGACCATGCGCCTCAAGGCGCAGGCTCGCCTGGGCGAGGAACTTCCCAGCAAGCGTGGTCGGCGCATTCCGCTGACCTCGGCCGAAGAAGCCGAGATGGAACGCATCCAGCAGGCGCCGGTCGGCACCTGGTTCGAATTCGTCATCAATCCGCAGGGTGATCGCGTGCGCCGGCGCCTGTCCTGGCTCAGTACCGCCACCGGCGATGCCTTGTTCGTCAACCAGCGCGGCCAGAAGAACGCCGAATACACGCTCGACAGCCTGGCGCGGCTGATGGCTAAGGGCCAGGTCGCCATCGTCGAGGAAGACAAGACCAGCGCAATTGATCGCGCCTGGGAAAACGTGCTGAACGCGCTGCGCTCGTTCGCGGTGCCCGGTGATTCCGAGGTGGCCCAATGAGCAGCGAATTCCGTCGCGCCAAGCGGCGCAAGGTCGAGCATCGCATCGAGGTGCTCGACTTGATGACCGAACGCGTGGTCGGCCACCTCAGCGACCTGTCCGAAACCGGCATGCTACTGATCGCGAACCAGGCCCTGGCCAGCGATGGGCTGTACCAGTTGCGCTTCAAGCTGGCCGACCCGCACGGCCACGAACATGCGCTGGAAATCGGCGCCCATGAGTTGTGGTCCGATGCCGCCGCGGCGCCGGGCCAGGTCTGGACCGGGCTGCGCTTCATCGACATGTCGCCGAGCGACCTGTTGTTCGTGCGCAGTTGGGTAGCCGCGCCCGGTGGCGAACACGTCTGACGGGGCAGGACCGGTGCGGCGCCGCCGGTCAACGCATGAAGTAAGCCAGCTCGGGGCGATGGACGTGGAAGCCCTGCGCGTAATCCACGTCTGCCTCCCGCAATATTTCGATCGTCTGCGCGTCTCCCACCCACTCGGCCACCACCTTCAGCCCCAGTTGATGGCCGATGTCGGTCACCGCGCGCACGATCGATGCGCTGATCGGGTCGGTCTGCAGGTTTCGGATGAAACTGCCGTCGATCTTCACGTAGTCCACCGGCAGGTTCTTCAGGTAACCGAAGGACGCCATGCCCGCACCGAAGTCGTCCAGTGAAAACTTGCAGCCGACCTTGCGCAGCGTGCCCATCAGTTCCACCACGCGGATCATGCTGGCGACCGCAGCGGTCTCGGTGATCTCGAAGCAGATGGACGCGGGCGGCACGCCGTAGCGCTCGAGCCGCTCGAGCACGAAGGGCGCGAAAGTATCGTCCTCGATGGTCAGCGCCGACAGGTTGATGGCGCACATGTGCACCTGGCGTCCCTTCGGGTCCAGGCGATTGAAATTCGCAAAGGCAGTTTCCACCACCCAGCGATCGAGTTGCAGCATCAGGCCGAAACGTTCCGCCGCCGGGATGAAGGCGCCGGGCGGCACCATGGTGCCGTCCTCGTCGCGCAGGCGGATCAGAAGCTCCATGTGCAGGCCTTCGCCGTCCTGCGCAGGATGCAGCCCCGCCAGTTCCTGGAAGTGAAGCACGAACCGGTCGTCAATCAGCGCCTGGCGCAGGCGACTGGCCCATTCCATCTCGCTGCGCCGGAGCATGGTGTCGGCGTCCTTTTCCGAATAGAGCTGCACGCGGTTGCGGCCGCGTTCCTTCGCCATGTAGCAGGCTGTGTCGGCCAACGACAGCACTTCGCGCTGGCTCATGCCGGGCCGGTCCAGCAGCACCAGGCCGACGCTCACGCTTACCGCATAGATGCGCTGCTCCGAACTGAACACGAAGCCGTCGATCTCCAGGCGCATGCGCTCGGCGAATTCCAGGGCTTGTTCGCGGGTCGCCGACTCGAGCAGGATGCCGAACTCGTCGCCACCCAGCCGCGCCAGCGTCTCGCCCTCGAACAGATGGCTACCCAGCAGGCCTGCGAGTTGCGACAACAACTGGTCGCCCACGTTGTGGCCGGAGGTGTCGTTGATGATCTTGAACTGGTCAAGGTCGAAGTACAGCAGGGCGCTGGACGGACCGCCCGCATCCACCCGTTCCAGCGCGGCGTCCAGGCGCCGGCCGAACTCGCGGCGGTTGTACAGGCCGGTCAGCGGATCATGCGCGGCCTGGTAGAACAGCATTTCGTTCAGGTCGCGCAACTCGGTGATGTCGTTGGCCACGGCCAGCAGGTGCGGGCTGCCGTCCAGGTCGATGCGCGACACCGACAGCGTGGCCCAGAACGGCGAGAATTTCTCCCCGGCGAAGCGCAGCGGAAGATTGCGCATCGGCAGGTCATCGATGATCACCTGCCGGATTTTTTCCTGCACGGTCACGTCATCGAAGATGTCCCTGACCTGCACCGGCTCCTTCTCGGGATCGCCGAGCGCGAGGCGCTCGCGCGCCACCTGGTTGGCGTACACGAGCCGGCCGTCGGGCCGGGCCAGCAACACGAGGGTCGGCAACAACTCGTTCAAGGCACGGAAGCGTTCCTCGCTCTCGCGGTACTGCGCGGCCATGTCGCGGCCCAGCACCAATGCACGCGCGCGTGTATTGGCCATCGACCAGGTGAGCGAGGCGAGCAGCAGGCTGGCAAGCACGCCGCCGGCCAGGGTGAGCGCCGGCAACCACAGCGGACCGCCGCCACCGGGGTGGCCGGTCAGTTCCATGCGCCAGGTCCTGCCGCCGTATTTCACGTCGTTCGAAAACCGGTAATCGAGTGCACCAGGCGCACCCACTGCGGCCGGTGACGAACGCGGGGAGTGGAACAGCGGCCAGCGTTGTCCGCTGGTGATGTCCACGACCCGCACGTCCATCGTTTCCCGCGTCTCCGCGGGCACCGCGCTTTCGAGCAACTTGCTCACCCGGAACGACACGGCGATCGAGCCGATGAATCGTTGCCGTCGTTCGGCTTCGCTCCAGGGCGGCTCGCCCGGGGAAAATGCCGGTAGCCGGATGGTGATGCCGTCACTCGGACCCGGCAAGCCCAGTCGCTGGATCAACGTGAATGACCCTGACATCGCCGGCTGGTCGGTATCGCGGGACATCGCCACGGCCCGCAGGTTCAAGGGTTGCGTCGCCAGGTCGAGGCCGGCCAGCCGCTCGTTGCCGGGGCCCGGTGCGACCATGGTCGTGATGAAGTGTTCGCGTCCGGTCTCCGGACTGACCCGTCGCTCGGAATAGGCAACCGCCTGCAGGCTCGGGAACAACTCGCGAGGACGCAGGTTGGAATAGATGCTGTCGAATTCGCGCGGCGTCACCTGGTCCGATGCCAGGAACAAGGCCTGGACGGTGCGCACCAACAGGCCGCAGTTCTCGAGCTGGTTCTGCACGGCGGCAAAACTGCGCTCGGCGCGCCGCTCGAGCAGACTGCGTTCGGATCGCGAAATCGCCGACTGATGCAGCCAGGCGGCCGTCACCGCCAGCGTGAGGCCCGCCAGCAGCGCGCCCAGGCTCCATAGCCAGGCAGGTAGCCCGAGAAATCCGCCGTCGTCACGCCTGTCTTGCATCGCCCTGCCCTAAACGGAAGGCTCGATGAGGCAGAATAATCAAGCCGCCACCAGCGAATCCCCAGCCATGTCTTTCTTTTCGTCCCGTCATCTTTACCCTGCCCACCTGTCAACAATCAAGACACGTGTCGATACTGCCTTGTCCCGTCACGGTTTTGACCACCTGCTGGTGGCTTCGGGCATTGAAAAGATGCGCTTCCTCGACGACACGCCCTACCCGTTCAAGGTGAACCCCCAGTTCAAGCAATGGCTACCGCTTACCCGGCACCCGCATTGCTGGATTGCCTACACCCCGGGGCGCAAGCCGGTGCTGGCCTACTACCAGCCCGACGACTACTGGCATGTCCCACCCAGCCCGCCCGAAGGTGAATGGGTCGAACACTTCGATATCCGCGTGCTGGCCGATCCGGTCGAGGCCGTGCTCCATCTTCCGACGAACGGTCGATCGGCCATCATCGGCGAGGCCGATGCCGCGTTGCCCGGCTTCGCGCCGAACAATCCGAAGGCCGTGCTCGACTACCTCCACTTCCACCGCGCCTTCAAGACACCCTACGAACTGGCGCTGATGCGGCTGGCCCAGCGCAAGGGTGCGCGTGGCCATGTTGCCGCGCGCCATGCCTTCCTCGGCCGCGAATCCGAGGCGGGAATCAACGCCGCCTTCCTGGCCGCCGCCGGCCATACCGATTCCGACGTGCCCTACAACAACATCGTGGCGCTGAACCAGAACGGCGCGACCCTGCACTACCAGTACAAGCAGTTCGAAGCACCTTCCGAACACCGGTCCCTGCTGATCGATGCCGGCGCCGAAGTGGATGGCTATGCCTCCGACATCACCCGCACCTGGGCCAATGGCGACCAGGCGTTCGCCGAATTGGTGAGCGCGGTGGACAACGAGCAGCAGCAGCTCGCGGGCAAGGTGCGCGCCGACCTGGACTATCGCGACCTGCACCTGGAAACGCACCTTCGGCTCGGCGGCGTACTCAAGGCGCTCGATATCGTCGACATGGATCCGGGCAACATGCTCGAAACCGGCGTCACCTCGACGTTCTTCCCGCACGGGCTCGGCCATCCGATCGGCCTGCAGGTGCACGACGTGGCCGGATTCTCGGACGTGGACGGCAAGCTGATCCCGCGCCCCGAGGGCCATCCCTTCCTGCGTATGACGCGTACGCTGGCCCCGGGCATGGTGGTGACGATCGAACCGGGCATCTACTTCATTCCTACGTTGCTGGAAAAACTAAAGGCCACGGCGCAGGCCAAATCAGTGAACTGGAAGAAGGTCGAGCACCTGACCCGCTTCGGCGGCGTGCGCATCGAGGATGAAGTCCATTGCACCGACGCGGCCCCCGAAAACCTGACGCGGGACGCCTTCGCCGAGCTCGGCTGAGGCCCTGGCCGGCGCCGCGGGGTGCGGAAAATGCCCGGTTTTGCTAGCATTCCAGCCCATTCCCGCCTGATCACCGCCCGGCCCCGCGCCGGGCGCTCCGTCTGTTGAGCCCCATGGAAAAGAGCTTCGAGCCGCAAACTTTCGAGACCCGCTGGTACGCCCACTGGGAAGCCACTGGCTGCTTCAAGCCCAGTGGCACCGGCAAGCCCTACACCATCATGCTGCCGCCGCCGAATGTCACCGGCACGCTGCACATGGGCCATGCCTTCCAGCACACGTTGATGGACGCGCTTATCCGCTACCACCGCATGAAGGGCTTCGACACCCTGTGGCAGGTCGGCACCGACCACGCCGGCATCGCCACCGAGATGGTGGTGTCGCGCAACCTCGCGCGCGAAGGCCTGACCCGCGACGGCCTGGGCCGCGAGGCTTTCATCGAACGCGTCTGGCAATGGAAGCAGGAATCAGGAGACACCATCACGCGGCAGATGCGACGCATGGGCGCCTCGGGCGACTGGTCGCGCGAACGCTTCACGATGGACGAGGGCTTGTCCACCGCCGTCGTCGAGACCTTCGTGCGCCTGTACGAGGAAGGCCTGATCTATCGCGGCCAACGTCTCGTCAATTGGGACCCGGTACTGAAGACCGCGATCTCCGATCTTGAAGTGGTCAGCGAAGAAGAAGACGGCAAGCTCTGGTCGATCAGCTATCCGCTGTCGGATGGCAGCGGCTCGCTGGTGGTCGCGACCACGCGCCCGGAAACGATGCTGGGCGACACCGCGGTGATGGTGCATCCCGAGGACGAGCGCTACGCGCACCTGATCGGCCGATCCGTCCGCTTGCCCCTGTCCGACCGAGAAATTCCGATCATCGCCGACGCCTACGTTGATCGTGAATTCGGCACGGGTGTGGTGAAGGTGACGCCTGCGCACGATTTCAACGACTACGCGGTGGGCCAGCGACATGGCCTGCCGATGATCAACATCCTGACCCCGGATGCGGCCATCAACGACAACGCGCCGGAAAAATACCGCGGCATGGACCGCTTCGCCGCGCGCAAGATCGTGCTCGCGGATCTGGAAGAACTCGGCCTGCTCGTCGAGGAAAAGAAGCACAAGCTGCAAGTACCGCGTGGCGATCGCACCGGCCAGGTCATCGAGCCCTACCTCACCGACCAGTGGTTCGTGAAGATGGACACGCTGGCGGCGCGCGGATTGGAGCTCGTCGAAGGCGTTGACGGAAAGCCGGGCCCTGTACGCTTCGTGCCCGAAAACTGGATCAGCACCTACCGGCACTGGATGGGCAACATCCAGGACTGGTGCATCAGCCGGCAACTCTGGTGGGGCCACCGCATCCCGGCCTGGTATGACGACCAGGGCAGCATCCATGTCGGCCGCAGCGAAGACGAAGTGCGCAGCAAGGCCGGCCTCGGCCCTGACCTGGCCTTGCGTCGCGACAACGACGTGCTGGAAACCTGGTTCTCGTCGTCGCTCTGGTCACATTCGACGCTCGGCTGGCCGCAGCCCGAAGCGATGGCGCAGCTCGGCTACGACCGTTACCTGCCCTCGTCCGTGCTGGTCACCGGCTTCGACATCATCTTCTTCTGGGTCGCCCGGATGATCATGATGACCGACCACTTCACTGGCGAAGTGCCGTTCAAGGATGTCTATATCACCGGCCTGGTGCGCGACAGCCACGGACAGAAGATGTCCAAGTCCAAGGGCAACGTGCTCGACCCGATCGACATCATCGACGGCATCACCGCCGATGCGCTGGTCGCCAAGCGAACCACCGGCCTGATGAAGCCGACCGACGCGCCCAAGATAGAAAAGGCCACGCGCAAGGAATTCCCCGACGGCATCCCGGCCTTCGGCGCCGATGCGCTGCGCTTCACTTTCGCCTCGCTGGCCACCCATGGTCGCGACATCAAGTTCGACTTGAATCGTGCCGAGGGTTACAAGAATTTCTGCAACAAGCTGTGGAATGCCGCGCGCTTCGTGCTGATGAATTGCGAAGGCCTGGGTGTGGGAGCGGCCTTGGCCGCGAATCCAGATAGCGCCAGGAGCATCGCGGCCAAGGCCGCTCCCACGGTGACAACTGATGCCGAGCGTTGGATCATCGCGCGCCTGGCACGCACGGTGACCGAGGTGGAAACGCAGTTCGCCGCCTACCGCTTCGACCTGGCCGCGCAGGCGATGTACGACTTCACCTGGAACGAATACTGCGACTGGTTCCTGGAACTGGCCAAGCCCGCCCTGCATGGCGACGACCCGGCCGCCGCGGACAGCACCCGGCACACCTTGTTGCTGGTGCTCGAGCGATTGCTGCGACTGCTGCACCCGCTGATTCCCTTCGTCACGGAAGAAATCTGGCAGACGGTCGCGCCGAAACTCGGCATCACCGGCACCAGCATCAGCACCCAGCCCTATCCCGAGGCCGGCGGGCTCGATGCGGACACCGCAGCCGCGGAGGCCGATGTCGAGTGGCTCAAGCAGGTCGTGTCGCAACTCCGCCGCATCCGCAGCGAACTCAACCTGTCGCCGGGCAAGGCCATCTCGCTCCGCCTGCAGGGTGGCAGCGACGTCGACCGCGCACGGGTGGAGAAATCCAACTCGCAGATCCGCTTCCTTGCCCGGGTGGAAGCGATCGACTGGGTCGGCGACGACCAGGCCGACGGCTGCGCCGCTGGCGTCGTTGGCGATTTGCGCTTGCTGGTGCCGCTGGAAGGGCTGGTGGACCTGTCAGCCGAACGCACGCGACTGGACAAGGAAATTCGCCGCATTGAAGCGGAGATCGCCAAGTGCCAGGCGAAGCTGTCGAGCGAGACGTTCGTCGCCAATGCACCGGCTGCCGTGGTCGCGCAGGAGCGGGATCGCTTGGCGGATTGGGGTACGCAATTGGCAGCGCTGACCGGACAACGCGCGCGCATCTGAGTCCCGCATTGTATCCGTACGCCGCCGGAGGTTAAGCTTCCTGAGTACGGAATAAACCCTTGGGGGGGCCAATGCATTCCGATGTCCGCGACAAAGCGGCGCCAGCAGCGCGCGTAATGAAAGCTGCAGCCGTGTTGGCAGCACTGTTTGTTTCCTCGCAGGCCATTGCGCAGGTCGCAGCCCTGGGCAGGCTGGAACCCTGGCAGGGGACCTTGAAGATCACCGCCCCCATCACCCCCGAATCCACGGGCGGCACGGTGCTGGCCAAGTTGCTGGTCGAGCGCGGCGACAACGTGAAGGCAGGCCAGCTGCTGGCGGTCACCGAGGCCGCCGAACTGATGAAAGCGCAGGTCGAGCAAGCCAAGGTCGAACGCGAATACCAGCGCCGGATGGCAGCCGCCGCGAACAGTGAGGCCACCTCCGCCTGCGTCCAATCCGTGGTTGCCGGGCAGGTCTCGAAACGTCGCCAGGACTTGCTGGCCCGCAAACTTTCCTCGAACGAAGACGCCGAGCGCGCCAAGGGCGACGCCGATGCCGGCAAGGCGGCCTGCGCCGCAGCGCGCGCCAACGCCAGCGCCGCTGCGGCGGCAGTCAGCGTGGCAGACGCGCAGCTCAACCGCGCTGCCGCAGTGCAGCAACGCGCCTACATCCGCGCACCGGTCGCCGGCCGCATCCTGGACATCAATGCGCGTCCCGGCGAGATGATCGGACCGAAGGGCATCGTCGAACTCGGCCAGGTGAATCGCATGTACGCCATTGCCGAGGTCTATGAGACCGACATCGGCCGCGTCAGCGTCGGGCAGCGCGCCACTGTCACCAGCCGCGCGCTGGGCCGCCAGCTGGGCGGCGTCGTCGAACGCATCCGGCAACAGGTGCGCAAGCTCGACCAGATCGGCACCGATCCCGCCGCCCGCAAGGACGCGCGCATCGTCGAGGTCGAGATCCGGTTGGACGATTCGGCCCCGGCGGCCGGATTGACCAACCTGCAGGTCGAAGTCGCCATCGGTCGTCGTCCCGGACGATGAGCGCGCCCCTGGGGTGGATGCAACTTCGCCACCGGCCGCTGCGCCTGCTGGTGGCGCTGCTCGGCATCGGTTTCGCCGTGCTGCTGATCATGATGCAGCTGGGCTTCCGCTCGGCATTGTTCGAAAGCGCGGTGCGTTACCACGAGCGCTTCAACTACGACATCGCGCTGTTCAGTCCCGACAGCGTGTTCATCGTGCGGCCGGAGCAATTCTCCATCCGTCGCCTGTACCAGGCGCAAGGCGATCCGGCAGTTGAATCGGTAGCCCCGGTCTATATCTTCCCCGCAGTGTGGAAGAACCCGTGGACCCACCAGCGCCGCACCATCAACATGATCGGCTTCAACCCGGCCGACGACCTGCTGGACTCCAAAGGTTTCGACGAATCGCGTCCCTTGCTGCAGGACCAGGACGTGGTCATCTTCGACGCGCGTTCACGACCGGAGTTTGGTCCCGTCGCACAAACGCTGCGCGACCGCGGCATCGTCATCACCGAAGTCAACAATCGCGAAGTCCGCGCCATCGGCCTGTTTGAAATGGGCACGTCGTTCGGCATCGACGGCAGCCTGATGACCAGCGACGACAACTGGCTGAGGATGTTCCCCGACCGCTCGCGCAACGACATCCAGCTCGGCCTGATCAAGCTCAAGCCCGGCAGCGACGCCGACCAGGTGCGCGACCGCCTGAAGGCCGCCTTGCCCAAGGATGTGCTGGTGCTGACCAAGGCCGATTTCGTCGCCCGCGAAAAAGCCTACTGGAACCGCGCCACGCCGATCGGCTACGTGTTCGCATTCGGCGCCATCATGGGTTTCGTGGTCGGCGCGATCATCGTCTACCAGATCCTGTTCGCCGACGTGTCCGAGCACCTGCACGAATACGCCACGCTGCGCGCCATGGGTTATCCGAATCGCTTCGTCGCCGGCATCGTGCTGCAACAGGCGGCCATCCTGGGCGTGCTGGGTTACCTGCCTGGGCTGGCGTTGTCGCATTTCCTGTACGGGCGTGCGGCGGCGGCCACCTTCCTGCCCCTGCACGTGACTTTCGAACGCGCAGCGACGGTCTTCGTGCTCACGCTCGGCATGTGCGCGATCTCGGGTTTGCTGGCAGTGCGCAAGGTTCGCAAGCTCGATCCGGCTGAGGTGTTCTGATGGCCGCCTCGCCGATCGTCATCGAAAACCTGTCCCACCACTTCGGCAAGGGCAACCTGCGCAAGCAGATCCTGTTCGACGTGAACGTCGAGATCCCGCAGGGCGAGATCGTCATCGTCACCGGGCCGTCGGGCTCGGGCAAGACCACGCTGCTGACCCTGGTCGGCGCACTGCGATCCACCCAGGCCGGCAGCGTGCGCGTGCTGGGCGACGAACTGCGCGACGCATCCCCGGCCACCCTGGAAAAAGTGCGGCGGCAAATCGGTTTCATCTTCCAGCAGCACAACCTGCTCGGTGCGCTCAGCGCGGTGCAGAACGTCGAGCTCGGCCTGCGCGTGACCGGTCGCTACAACGCGGCGGCGCGGCGCAAGACGGCCATCGCCATGCTCGAAGCCGTCGGCCTCGGCCAGCGCATCCACTACAAGGCCGAGCAGCTTTCAGGCGGCCAGCGCCAACGCGTCGCCATCGCGCGCGCGCTTGCCGCGGAACCGTCAATGCTGCTGGCCGACGAGCCTACCGCCTCGCTCGACAAGCAGTCGGGACGCGAAGTCGTGGACCGCATGAAGAAGCTGGCGAAGGACCAGGGTTGCACCATCCTGCTGGTCACCCACGACAACCGCATCCTCGACATCGCCGATCGCATCGTGCACCTCGAAGATGGCAGGCTGTCGAACTTCTCCGACTCGGTGCTGGCCAACAACCAGCAGATGATGCAGTTGCTCGCCGACAGCCGGCAGAAGCAGGACATTGGCGCCGAAGTGGAAGCGATGGACGAAGCGGCCTTCCACGACCGCCTGCAGGAGATCACCGACGAGGCCGTGCGCTTCCTCGACGCCACCGCCCTGGCCAACGACACCGTCTTCCAGGCCATGCTGGAACAATCCCTGTTCGCGATCACGCGCAAGCTGGCGCAGTTGGTGAACGCCGAGCGCTCGTCGCTGTTCCTCGTTGATCGCCCGAGCCAGACCCTGCTGCTGCGCATCACCGAAGGCCTTGCCGGTCGCCAGGAAATCCGCATCCCGATCGGCAGCGGCATCGCCGGCGCGGTGGCCGCCAGCGGTAAATCCGAGCGCGTTGCCGATGCCTACCAGGATCCGCGCTTCAATCCGGACGTGGACAAGATGTTCGGCTACCACACGAAGTCGATCATGACGATGCCGATGTTCGACCGCCGTGGCGACGTGTTCGCCGTCGCCCAGTTGCTCAATCGTCGCGACGGCCAGGCCTTCACCGAAGAAGACGAAAAGCACATCGCAGACCTGCTGGCCTCCATCGCCCGCATCTTCGAGGGCTTGCAGGTGGGCCGGCGCAGCGCGCTGAAGGAACGCACGTGATTGAAGTCGGGGACAGCACCCACCCGACTCCCATCGACGCCAGCACCGTTGCCATGCTGGAAGCGTATTTCGGCATGCGGCTCGCCGGTGAACCGGGCCTGCGCGACCTGCTGGACGTGGTGGAGGTCGCTGGCGGCCAGTGGCTGTTCCGCCAGGACGAACCGGGCTCGAGCATGTACCTGCTGGTGCGCGGCCGCCTTCGGGTCTGGCGCGATGTCGCCGATTCGCCCGGTGAAGAAGACGTACTGCTTGGCGAAGTGGCGCCCGGCGAAAGTGTCGGCGAAGCCGGCCTGCTGACCGGCCATCCACGCAGCGCCGGCGTGCGCGCCATCCGCGACAGCCTGCTGGTGCGCGTGGACCGCAAGGGCCTGGAATTGATGGCCCGGCAAAATCCTGCGCTGGTGATGAAGCTCGCTGCCAGCGTCGCCGACCGGATGCGGCAGAACATGCAGCCGCGTCCTGCCGGCAGCCGCGTGCTGAAGACGATCGCGTTATTGCCGCTGGACGATTCACCGCGCGTCACCGGCTTCTGTGAAGCCCTGGTGGCATGCCTGGCCGCGCAAGGCACGATCGTCGACCTGCATCGCGAGACGCTCGGCAAGGCAGGCGCACCGACCGACTCCCTGCATGAGATGCAGTACCCCGACGCGAACCTGAAGCACTGGCTCGCCGACCAGGAATCCCGGTTCGACCACCTCGTGTTCCGCTGCGATCCGTCGGCGACGCCGTGGTCGGCGTTCTGCATGCGCCAGGCCGACCTGGTGCTGCGAATTGGCGATGCCGGCAGCGACCCGGCCTTGCGCACCTGGGAGTCCGAACTCGAGGCCACCCACGAGCGCGCGGGTGGGTCGAACCAGGCGCTGGTGCTGATGCAGCCGGAAGCTGCGACGCCGATCACCGGCACCCTCGCCTGGCTGGAAGCGCGCCAGATCGATTTCCACCTGCATGTCCGCGCCGACCGGCCCGATGACGTGCAGCGCGTGCTGCGCATCATCTCCGGCCGCGCCACCGGCCTGGTGCTGGGCGCCGGGGCGATTCGCGGCTTCGCCCACCTGGGCGTGTACCAGGCCATGCAGGAATCGGGCGTCGCGCTCGACTGGGTGGGTGGTTCGAGCATCGGCGCCATCATGGCCGCTGCGATGTCCTACGACTGGCCCGCCGCGCACGCCATCGACGTCGCCTACCGAGCCTTCGTCAAGGGCAAGCCATTTTCCGATTACACCTTGCCGCTGGTGTCACTGCTGCGCGGCCGGCGCATGCGTCGCCTGTTGCGCGAGCACTTGCCGGGCAATATCGAAGACCTGCCGATCCCCTTCTTCTGCGTTTCCAGCAACCTGTCCACGGGTGCCTCCAACGTGCACCAGCGCGGGCCATTGTGGCTCGCGCTCAGCGCAAGCGCCGCATTGCCCGGCGTGATGCCGCCCGCCGTGCACAAGGGCCAGCTGGCCATCGACGGTTCGGTGTTGAACAGCCTGCCCGTGGACGTGATGCAGGCGATGCCGGTGGGCCGGGTGATTGCGGTGGACTTGTCCACGCGCAAGGAATACCTGCTCGACTACAAGCACGTGCCGTCGGCATGGACCTTGCTGCGTTCGCGGCTGTTCGGCGGCAAGCGGCGTATCCGCGTGCCCAGCCTCGCCACCCTGATGCTGAAGTCCACTGAAATCGGCACCGTGGCGCGCGTGCGCGAACTCGGTGCGCGCGCGGATTTGCTGCTGGTGCCGTCCGTGTACCAATTCAACATCCTGGACGTCTCGTGTTTCCACAAAGTCGTCGAAGCCGGCTATGCGCATGCCCGCGAAGCGATTCCTGCGTGGATCGAGCGCACTGCGAAACCGGCTACTCCGGCGGAAGCAACTCGCGAGCCATGACAATGGCGTCCTCGCGCCCCTTGTGCGCGGGATAGTAGTTCGGTCGGCGGCCGATCTCGTTGAAGCCTTCGCTGTCGTAGAGCGCGATCGCGCCCGGATTGGACGGCCGCACTTCCAGGAACACCCGGTCGGCCATGTGCCAGCGCGCGATATCCACCAGGCGGCGCAGGATATGCCGGCCATGACCGTGGCCCTGATGCTCGGGCGCGACGCAGACATTCAACACATGCGCCTCGCCCGCCGCACAACTCAACACGCCGTAGCCGATGATGCCGACCCGGCAATCGAGCACCCAGCATTCGTGCCCGACGCGCAGGCAGTCGCGGAAGATGCCGGGCGTCCACGGAAATACATAGGCGCGCTGTTCGATGGCCGACACGGCCTCGATATCGGCCTGCCGCATGATCCTGATCTGCGATGCGTCGGCAGCCAGCGCGCTCATGTCAATGGCTCCGGCGCAGCGCCCGCAGGCGCGGCCACAACGCGCGCTTCAGCGCAGGCTGGGCGCGCAGTTTTTCAATGTCATCGACCAGTGCGCTGATGTCGTTGCCACCCGCGGCGCGGCGCAGGGCCTCCTGCAATTTCTCGTGCATCTGGCTCGCAGCCACTCTGGTGGAAGGGGCAGTTGTGG
>Ga0155472_110_pt1 | contig 35708 bp, 33 predicted proteins | sample RifCSPhighO2_12_FD_107130 | JGI IMG/M metagenome (GOLD analysis project Ga0155472, IMG submission 107130) | Gammaproteobacteria bacterium RIFCSPHIGHO2_12_FULL_63_22
GATTTCAATCGCAAGGGCACGTCGGTCTATTCCAATCGCATCGGCCAGCGCGTCGCCGCGCCGGGCGTGACGATCGTTGACGACGGCACCCTGGCGGGCCGGCGCGGGTCTCTCAACGTGGACGACGAAGGCACGGTGACCCAGTGCACCACGCTGATCGAGGACGGCATCCTGCGCGGCTACCTGCAGGACACATTGAACGCGCGGCTGATGGGCATGGCGCCGACCGGCAATGGCCGTCGCGAGAGTTTTGCCCACCTGCCAATGCCACGCATGACCAATACCTACATGCTGGCAGGCAACCACGATCCCGCCGAGATGATCGCATCGGTGGAGCGTGGGCTTTATGCGCCGAATTTCGGTGGCGGCCAGGTGGATATCACCAGCGGCAAGTTCGTGTTCTCGGCCAGCGAGGCCTACCTGATCGAAAACGGCCGCATCACCCGCCCGGTGAAGGGCGCGACCCTGATCGGCAACGGACCGGAGACGATGAACCGCGTCAGCATGATCGGTAATGACCTTGCGCTCGATGCCGGTGTCGGCATCTGCGGCAAGGATGGACAGAGCGTGCCGGTTGGCGTGGGCCAGCCTTCCTTGAAGATCGATGCGATGACGGTCGGCGGCACGCGTGCCTGAGCGACGGCCGTGCGCTCAGTCCTGCGGGTCGGCTTCGCCTTGCATCAATTCGCGCAGCTCGCGGAACAATTCGCGATAGGCATGCGGCGGTTTGTTGTGCAGTTTTTCTTCGCGCGCATTGCGCGCCAGCTGGCGAAGATGCTGCCGGTCGGCGTGCGGGTATCCGGCGAGCAGGTCGGCAAGTACGGTATCGCCTTCGGCAACGATCTGGTCGCGAAGCGCTTCGATGCGATGCAGGGCGGCGGTTTCGCGGCGCGAATCGGCCTTGTCGTGTTCCATCGCGGCGCGAATTGCGTCAAGCGTTTCATCGCTTTCACGGCGAAGCTTCTTGGCCAGGAATCCAACCTGCCGCTTGCGCGCGATCTGCGCGGTGATGCGCTGCGCAGCGATCGCTATCGCGAGCAGGTCGTCGCCCATCGGGATCTGCGCGAGCCGCGCCGCCGGTTGGTCCACCAGCCTATGCGCAAGCTCGAGCACGGCCAAGGCCTCGCGACGCATGTCGCCTTTGCTCGGGCCGAGATAATCGCCTGAATCTTCGTCAACACCACGCGCCATCGTTCATCAATCCCCGGGAAACACGCATAGTATGGGCATGACCACCGACATCACCAAATCAAGGCCGCCGTCCGAAGGCGCCAGCGACGCCGATCGGCTGGCCGGCCTGGCGGCCCAGGTGCTCGAACTGGCCGCTGCGCGCGGCGCCAGCCAGGCTGAAGTTTCGATCAGCGAGGACAGCGGACTGGCTGTCAACGTGCGCATGGGCGAAGTGGAAACCGTCGAGCGTACGCGTGACCGGGGCGTGTCCCTGACTGTCTATTTCGGCCAGCGCAAGGCCAGCGCCAGCACCGCCGACCTGCAGCCCTCAAGCCTGCTGGCGACGGTCGAGCAGGCCTGCGCGATTGCAAAATTCACGGAAGCCGACAGCGCGGCCGGATTGGCCGATGCCGGGCTGATGGCGCGCGAAATCGCCGACTTCGACCAGTGGCATCCCTGGGACATCGATGCGGAGCGCGCCATCGCGCTGGCCATTGCCGCCGAAGCGCGCGGCCGCGACACCGATCCGCGCATCAGCAATTCGGATGGCTCGGCGGTCAACACCAGCACCAGCATTGCTACCTACGCGAACAGCCACGGATTCATCGGCTTCGAGCGCAGCACCAGCCATTCCATCAGTTGTTCGCTGATCGCCGGTCGCGACGACGGCATGCAGCGCGACTATTGGTACACCGCCGGGCTGTCTGCCGATGACCTCGAGACACCGGCGCAGGTGGGACGACGCGCCGCAGAACGCACGGTTGCGCGGCTCGACCCGCGACCGATCCGCACCGGCGATTTTCCGGTGCTGTTCTCTCCTGAAATGTCGCGCAGCCTGGTCGGCCACCTGTTGGGTGCAGTGTCGGGTGGCGCGCTCTATCGCCGCGCCAGTTTCCTGCTCGACTCGGCAGGCACGCGATTGTTTCCCGATTGGTTCTCGATCGTCGAAGACCCGTTTGTTCCCCGCGGTTTCCGATCGGCGTCCTTCGATGCGGAGGGCGTGGCAACCCGGCACCAGGACCTGGTGCGCGACGGCGTGCTTTCGCGTTACGTGCTGGGCAGCTATTCGGCGCGCAAGCTAGGTCTTGCCACGACCGCCAACGCTGGCGGCGTGCATAACCTGAAGGTCACGAGCAACGCCGTGGATGCGGACTCGATGATGCGGCAGATGGGCACCGGTTTGCTGGTGACCGAACTGATGGGGCAGGGCGTCAACACGATCACCGGCGACTACTCGCGGGGCGCTGCCGGTTTCTGGATCGAAGGCGGGGAAATCCAGCACGCCGTGGACGAAATCACCATCGCAGGCAACCTGCGCGACATGTACCAGGCAATCGAGGCAGTGGGCGCCGACATCGATCGTCGTTCGCACATCAGCATCGGCTCGGTGCTGGTCGGCAAGATGATGGTGGCTGGCGAATCCTGAGCCCGGGGATGTGCGCTAGAACTGGTCGACCGGCACGTTGAAGCGGATGCTGTCGCCCGGCGTGTGCCCGCTGCCGCTCTGGCAATGCAGGATGTAAGGGCGGACCGATCCGGTATTGAGTTCGTCGCTTTCAACCTGCACCAGGTAGCGCTGGTTGGCGCCGTCGCCGCGGTCATCCTTGTCGCCGAGATAAACCTCGCCAAATCCAGTCTGGTTGTTGCCACCGGCAATGACAGCCAGCGTCGCGCCGTCGAGCAGTCGCATCTCCAGGCCGTAATTGCCGCCTGCGCGCTGGCCGGTGCCAGGGTCCTGGATCTCGCACTGCACGCGATCGGGATGGCGGAAGAACAGCAGGTGCGTGTTCTGGTGGTTCGATCCGGCCGGAATCGCGAACGCGCGCGGCAGGGCTTCGCCAGGTACGCGAAGATCTGATTGCACCAGGGTCCTGCGATTGACGTGTCCGTCCTGCGCGCCGTCGCCGGTGCATACCTCGATGCAGCCACCCCATTCCTGCTTTGAAATCCTGAAGTCGGCACCGAAGCTGGTGTTGTCCTGCACCGTGCAGAAACTGACCAGTCCCACGCCGCCAGCCGTGGCGGGGGCGAATCGGATCACAGCATCTTCGTAGTTTCCCGCGGGCGCGCCGACGGCTGCGAATACGTCGAGCATGCGCACGATCTCACCGGGTGCAAGGCTGAGGAAGCCCGTGCTGCCAACCGGATTGTTGGAAGCATCGGATATGCCGAAAAATACACTCATGGCGGTTGTAGGCGATCCGGGCGTGCTGTCGTTGATGCGACCGACAAAACAATTGGTCTGGAACGAGGGGCTGGACGGCGTGGCAGCGAGTCGGCGCAATCCATTCACCGCGCTCGACGCCGAAGTGAAGGTGTGCGCGGGGAATGCCTCGACGGTGAATCCTGCTCCGGCCGGGTTGCTCACGCGGGAAAATCCGGCGAAAGGCTGGTTTTCCTCAGAAGTCTCCACAAGCTGGAGGAAGCCGAACTGCGACCCGGCAGGCAAGCCCGGGCAGAGCGCGCGCAAGCTGGCGAAGCCTATCCCGGGGTCGGGAATGGAGAACTCGGGACAGGCCAGCGGCGTGGTCGGCGTGACGCCCGTAGCGGGATAGAACGTTGGGGAGACCAGCGTGATGCCCGGGTGCAGCTTCCGGAAATTGAATCGCTGCGCGAAGGCCGCGGTGTCCACCACCACCGGAAACACCTGGGTCGTGTGGTAACCGTCCGTTGATTGCGCGTGCACTACCTGCGCGCCTGCCAACAGGAAAAAAGCAAGGCAGATGCCACCGGGGAAGGATTTCCTTGGCACGACGAAACGTTCCTGGCGCGGATGACGAGCCATGATTGCACAATCGCCTCGCGGCCGGCCGGCACATGACTTGACACGGGGATGAACGCAGCGGAAATTCAGCACACGCACGCGGGGTGCGCTCTTGAAGGGGCCTGGAAATGTCCGTACCGAACGATTACACGACGCCGCCACCACCACCCTCCGGCACGCCAAGCGCCGAGGAAAGGCAATGGGCGATGTTCGCGCACCTGTCCGCGCTGTTGGGCGGATTGTTGACGGGCGCCGTCGGCGGCTGGGGTTCCTTCATCGGGCCGCTGATCATCTGGCTGGTCAAGAAGGACACCATGCCCTTCGTCAACGACCAGGCCAAGGAGGCGCTGAATTTCAACATCACCGTTTCCGCGATCTTCCTCGCGCTCTGGATCCTGACCGTGGTCACCTTGTTCATCGGTGCGTTGCTGACGTTCCCGCTGATGGCGATCATCGGTATCGCTGCGCTGGTCTTCATCGTCATCGCGGCGATCAAGTCGAACGAGGGCGTGGCCTATCGCTATCCTTTCGCGATCCGCCTGATCAAGTAGGCACGTCGCAACGCGAGCAATAACCGGACGAGCAGGTCGCGCGGGTCAATTGGCCCGCGCGATGGCATATTGCGCCAGCATCCTCAGCGCATCGGCGTTGGCGCCGAGCGGCGCCAGCGCCAGTTGCATGGCTTCGTCCAACGCCGCCAGTCGTTCCCGCGCTGCAGCCAGTCCAAGCAGGCCCGGATAGGTCGATTTCCCTTGCGCTGCGTCCTTGCCTGCGGTCTTTCCGAGTTGGCCGGCATCGCCTTCCACATCGAGGATGTCGTCGCGAATCTGGAATGCCAGGCCGAGCGCATCGGCATAGGTGTCGAGTTGCGCCAGCACTTCATTCGAAGCGCCGCCCGAAAGCGCGCCCATCCGAACCGCGGCGCGAATCAGCGCGCCGGTCTTCATCGAGTGCAGTTGTTCCAGTTGCGCCAGCCGCAGGGTGGCGCCGGTCGCGGCCATGTCCATCGCCTGGCCGCCGCACATGCCCTGGGCGCCCGTCGCCTGGGCAAGTTCGCGCACCAGCAGCACGCGGATCGCAGCGCTGGACGGCGCGTCGGCCAATATCGAGAACGCGAGCGACTGCAACGCGTCGCCGGCAAGGATGGCCGTGGCTTCGTCGAAGGCGACATGCACGGTCGGCTGGCCGCGCCGAAGTGAATCGTCGTCCATGGCTGGCAGGTCGTCGTGCACCAGCGAGAACGCGTGGATCAATTCCACTGCCACCGCCGGCCCATCGAGCACGACTTCGTCAGCGTTGCAGGCACGTCCGGCCGCATAGACCAGCAACGGCCGCAAGCGCTTGCCACCGCCCAGCACGGCGTGGCGCATCGCTTCCTGGAGCATCGGAAACGAAGGCTGCCGCGACAGCGCCTCCTGCAGTGCGACCTCGACCCGATCACGCCAGGCCGGGATCAGCGCTTCAGCCGCCATGGGGCTTGAAGTCTTCCGCCGCGGCCGGGTTGGTCGGGTCGGCCAGCAGGCGCACGCGCTGTTCGGCTTGTTCCAGCGCTTTCTGGCATTCGCGATACAGCGCGATGCCGCGCTCGTAGGCGGCCAGGGATTCGTCGAGGCTTTGCTCGCCTTTCTCCATCTTCTGGACGAGCTGTTCGAGTTCGTCCAGCGCGCGTTCAAAACTGGCGGCGGCAGTCGCCGGGGTCGCGGATTGTTTGCTCATGCGCAAAGTGTGGGCCGCGGGCAGGGGTCGGTCAATTGCCGCCGGCGTCCAGGCCGGCCTTCCAGTCCAGGGCCAACCGGTGCGCGGCGCACCAGGCATCGAGCCGCGCTGAAACGATCAGGTCGCCGGCACTGAGCAATTCGCCGTCGCCGGCAAACAGCAGGGGCATGCGTTCGCGTCGCCACGGCACCACGTGTCGTTGCTGCAACTGGTGCTTGAGCGAATGCGAGTGCGCGCGTCCGGGCAGCCGGATCCGTTCGCCGCCTTCGCGCGACGCTACGCGGCAGGCGCCGAATTCGCCGGTCAGTGAAATCGCGTTTTCGCCCGTGGCGGCGGATGCGTCCAGCGGCCTGAATTGAAGCGTGCCGCCGACCGGCAGTTCCAGGCTGCCGACACCATCCCACGGACGTTGCCAGCGTCCGGGCAGGGCGTCCGGCTTCCAGCTCGCATGCAGGCCGTCGCGCCAGCGGCGCAACACCGCCCCCGACCAGCGGTATTCGCCTGCACTATCGGCCGAACCCGAAAGCAGTTGTTCCGCGATCAACGCGTAGGCGCGTCGTCGCAGCGGCGGCAGGTGCTGCTTGTCGAGCCAGTGGCGAAGAACCCGGGAACGCCAGGCGGGATCGAGCTGCAACAGCGCAGGAATGCGCAACACCGTCGGGTCATCTCGATCGACGACGTCTTCAAGTCGTCGATCGGCTTCCTCGCCCAGCAGGCGCGAATCGTCCGCGAGCAGGGCGGCGCTCTGTGCCAGCGCGCCCGTCGCCTGCGGCCAGCGTTGCCGCAGCAGCGGCAGTACCTGTCGGCGCAGGAAATTGCGGTCCGGGCCGTCGTCTTCATTGGACGGATCATCGCACCAGGTGAGCCCGTGCGAGTTTGCATAGGCAAGCAACTGCGGGCGCGCCAGGCCGAGCAAGGGGCGCAACAGCACGCCGTCGGCAAAACTGCGTTGTCGGCGCATGGCCGCCAGGCCCTCGCTGCCCGAGCCCCGCAGCAATCGCAGCAGAACGGTTTCGGCCTGGTCGTCCTGGTGGTGCGCGAGTACCAGCGATTCTCCCGCACGCAGGTGCTGGGCAAACGCGGCATAGCGCGCGTCGCGGGCGGCGCCTTCCATGCCATGCCCGCTGTCGCGACGCACGCGCACGCGTTCGATGATGCAGGGCACGCCGAGCGAAGCGCACAGGCGCAGGCAGTGCTCGCTCCACTGGTCGGCATCGGCATGCAATCCGTGGTGCACGTGCAGGGCGCGCAGTCCCGCGTTCGGTTCGGTCCGCGCAGTCGCCAGGGCATGCAGCAACACCGTGGAGTCCACGCCACCACTCAGCCCCACCAGCAAGGATCGCCCGCCAAGGTCGCTCAGTGCGTCGTGGACGGCTTTGCCGGGCATTGGGGCGGCTCAGGCAGCCTGGTAGGCTCCGTAGCCGCGCAAGCGCTGGTAGCGCTTCTCGAGCAGCGACCCGGTGTCGAGTTTTTCCAGTTCGGCCAGTTCCTCCAGCAAGGCGCTGCGCAGGGTGGCCGCCATTGCGCCCGGGTCGCGATGCGCGCCGCCCAGGGGCTCGGGGATGACGCGGTCGATCAGGCCGTGTTCCAGCAGGCGCACGGCGGTCAGTCCCAAGGCGTCCGCAGCATCGCGCGCCTTGTCGGAACTCTTCCACAGGATCGACGCGCAGCCTTCCGGCGAGATCACCGAGTACGTGCTGTACTGGAGCATCAGCGTGCGATCGCCAACGCCGATCGCCAACGCGCCGCCCGAACCGCCTTCGCCGATCACCGAGCAGATGACCGGGATTTTCAACTCCGCCATCTCCAGCAGGTTGCGCGCGATGGCCTCGGACTGGCCGCGTTCTTCCGCACCGACGCCCGGATAGGCGCCAGGCGTGTCGATGAAGGTAAACAGGGGCAAGCCGAATCGTTCGGCCAGCTTCATCAGGCGCAGCGCCTTGCGATAGCCCTCGGGCCGCGGCATGCCGAAGTTGCGCTTGATCTTGCTCTTGGTGTCGCGACCCTTCTGCTGGCCGATGACCACGCAGGACCGGCCATCGATGCGCGCCAGGCCGCCGACGATGGCGGCGTCGTCGGCAAAGGCGCGGTCGCCCGCCAGTTCATGGAACTCGTCGCAGATCAGGTTGATGTAGTCGAGCGTGTAGGGACGTTGCGGATGCCGGGCCAACTGCGAGATCTGCCAGGGCGTCAGTGCGCCGAAGATTTCCGCCGTACGCACGCGCAGTTTTTCCTGCAGCCCCTCCACTTCGACATCGATGTTCACCGATTGCCCGGTGCTGGCCCGGCGCAGCTCCTGGATCTTGGCCTCCAGGTCGGCGATGGGTTGTTCGAAATCGAGGAAGTTGGGATTCATGGGCAGCGGCTTCAGGGTAGATACGGGGCAAATACTAGCAGGGAGGGCATCGGGGGCCGGCCCCCGGCCGCGAACGGGGCTAGGGCGAGGAACTCGCCCAGGGCCGGTGCAGGGCCAGGCTGACCTGGCTGACGCCGCGCAGGGCGCGCAGCTGGTTGATGAGCTCGGCGTCGGTGCGAACCGAGGCGGGTCCGTTGAGGTCCACCACGCCCCTGGAGCCGGCGGTGACGAGATCCAGGCGCAGCGGCGTGCCACCCGGGCGGTAGGCGGCCATGGCCTGCTGCAGGCTCTCCCAGGCGCCGTCCTCGCGCAGGTCCACGGTCAGCGCCAGGCGACGGCCGTATTGCGCGCACAGGCTGCGGAAGTCCCAGCACTGACGGGCACGCAGCGAGTAACCGCCGTTGAAGCTGTCCTCGCGCAGGCCGCCCTCGACGATGATGATGCGATCGCGCGACAGCAGCGGTGCGAACTCGCTGAAGGCATCGCTGAAGAACGCGCATTCCAGCCGGCCGTGGGTGTCTTCGATCTGCACGAAGGCCTGGTTGTCGCCACGACGACGCACCGCCGTCACGAGCCCGGCCAGCACGACCTGCGCTTCGCCGCGGTTGTTGCGCTTCTCGCTGAAGACCCGGTCGAGGTCGCCCAACGTATTGCCGACCAGGTTGGCCAGTTCATCCTTCCACGGATCCAGCGGGTGGCCGCTGAGGAAATGGCCGAGCGTCTCGCGTTCGCCCACCAGCTTCTGGTCCAGTGTCCAGTCCGGCGCCACGGGCAGCTCGATGTGGATTTCCGGCAAGTCGCCAGCGCCGCCGAACAGTGACGCCTGGCCGGCTTCGCGTTCGCGCGCGAGTTGTTCGGTGGCTTTCATCACCTCGGGCAATTGCAGCATCAGCGAAGCGCGGTTCGCGCCCAGGCTGTCGAGCGCGCCGGCGTGGACCAGCGCTTCCAGCACGCGGCGATTCAACTTGCTGGAATCGACCCGCTTGCAGAAATCAAGGAAGTCCCGGAACGCCCCGTCGCGCATCCGCGCGTCCGTTATTGCCTCGCAGGCGCCTCGACCGACGCCCTTCACCGCGCCCAGCCCGTAGCGGATGCTGCGCGCGTCCAGTGCCTTGAACATGTAGTCGGACGCATTGACGTCGGGCGCCTGCACTTTCAAGCCCAGCGCGCGCGCATCGTCCAGGAAATTGACGACCTTGTCGGTGTTGTCCATGTCCGATGACAGCGTGGCAGCCATGAAGTCGGCCGGATGATGGGTCTTCAGCCATGCCGTCTGATAGGCGATCAAGGCATAAGCGGCCGAGTGCGACTTGTTGAAGCCGTAGTCGGCAAATTTTTCCATCAGGTCGAAGATCGGCGAAGCCACGCGCGCCGCGATGCCGTTCTTCTCGGCGCCATCCTCGAACTTGAAGCGCTCCTTCGCCATTTCCTCGGGCTTTTTCTTGCCCATGGCGCGACGCAGCAGGTCGGCGCCGCCCAGCGAATAACCGGCCATTACCTGGGCGATCTGCATCACCTGTTCCTGGTAGACGATGACGCCGTAGGTCGGCTTCAGGATCGGTTCCACCAGTGGATGCGGGTAGCTCACTTCGGCGCGGCCGTGGCGTCGGTTGATGAAGTCGTCCACCATGCCCGCGCCCAGCGGGCCGGGGCGGAACAGGGCCGCCAGTGCGATCAGGTCCTCGAAGCAATCGGGCTCGAGCTTGCGGATGTAGTCCTTCATGCCGCGCGATTCAAACTGGAAGACCGCCGTGGTCAATCCGCGCGAGAGCAGCTTGTAGGTCGGCTTGTCGTCGAGCGGCAGGGCGAGGATTTCAAGTAACGGCTCGCCCGCTGCGACGTGCCTTGCATTGATCGCCTTCACCGCCCAGTCGATGATGGTCAGCGTGCGCAGGCCGAGGAAGTCGAACTTGACCAGGCCGATCGCCTCGACGTCGTCCTTGTCGAACTGGGTGACGATGCTCTTGGCCGTCTCGCCCTTCCCGACGTGTTCGGCGAACAGCGGCGAAAAATTGGTCAGCGGCGTCGGCGCGATCACCACACCACCAGCATGTTTGCCGGCATTGCGGGTCAGGTCTTCGAGCTTGCGCGCCAGGTCCAGCAGGTCGCGCACGTCGTCTTCGCTGCGATAGCGCGCGATCAGTTCAGCGGAAGCGAGATTGCTGTCTTTTTTCGCGGCATCGGATTCGCCCAGTGCGTCATCGAGGCTGACGCCCAGCGTCAGCGGAATCAGCTTGGCGATCGAGTCCACGAAACCATACGGATAACCCAGCACGCGCCCCGAGTCGCGCACCACGGCCTTGGCCGCCATGGTGCCGTAGGTGATGATCTGGCTGACCTTGTCGCGCCCGTACTTGCGCGCGACGTAGTCGATCACTTCGTCGCGGCGGTCCATGCAGAAGTCGATGTCGAAGTCGGGCATCGATACGCGTTCGGGGTTCAGGAAGCGCTCGAACAGCAAGTCGTAGCGCATCGGGTCGAGGTCGGTGATTCCCAGCGCCCACGCCACCAGCGATCCCGCGCCCGAGCCGCGGCCCGGACCGACCGGAATATCGTTTTCCTTCGCCCAGTTGATGAAGTCGGCAACGATCAGGAAGTAACCGGGGAAACCCATCGACTCGATGACTTTCAGTTCCGTCGCCAGCCGCGCGTCATAGTCGGCACGGTCGAAGCCGGTCGCCATCGCATGCTTTTCCAGGCGTGCTTCCAGTCCACGTTGCGCACTGGCCTGCATCCACGATTCCAGCGTGTAGCCATCGGGCACCGGAAAATCCGGAAGGTAGTAGGTGCCCAGCGACAATTCGAAATTGCAGCGCTTGGCCAGTTCCACGGTATTGGCCAGCGCTTCGGGAACATCGGCGAACAATTCCGCCATTTCCGCCGGCGACTTCAGGTATTGCTCGGGCGAATGCTCGCGCGGGCGCTTCGGGTCGTCGAGGACGCGGCCGGTGGCAATGCAGACGCGAGCTTCGTGCGCATCGAAATCGGAACGGTCGAGGAAGCGGACATCATTGCTGGCGATCACCGGCAAGCTGGACTCGCTGGCAAGCTCCAGCGCCGCACCGTTGAAAGCCTCTTCGCCGGCACGCTGCGTGCGCGTCAGTTCCAGGTACAGGCGATCAGGCAAGGCCTGCTGCCACTGCTGCAGCCATGCGCCGGCCAGTTCGCGGCGCCCCGCGGCGAGTGCGAGCCCGACCGGGCTTTCGCGCCCGACGATAACGATCAATCCTTCGTTGTCGGCGAGCAGCCACTCGGGCTGCACGGCCACGTAGTCACCCCGGTGGCCTTCCAGGAAGGCGCGCGAGATCAATCGGGACAGGCTGAGGAAGCCGCTCCGGTTTTGGCAGAGCACAGTAACCCGGGCCGCCGCCTGGTTGTCCTGCGCGACGAACAAGTCTGCCCCGCAGATGGGCTTGAGTCCCGCACCCTCGGCCGCCTTGTAGAACTTCACCAGCGCAAACAGGTTGCTGGTGTCGGTGATGGCGACGGCAGGCAGGCCAAGTTCGGCGCAGCGTTGCACCAGCGGCGCGATGCGCAGCGTGGAATCGGTCAGCGAGTACTCGCTGTGCAGGTGCAGGTGGACGAACGTCGGGGACATGCCAGGGTTTTCGGAGGCAAGTCCCCAGCTTAGGCCGGGGGGCCGGGGGCGACAAGGCTTGACATCACCGGCCCGGGAAAGGCCGGCCGGCCAGGCCCTGAATCCTGACCGGCCAGACGCCTAGACGCTGGGTTCAGCAGACGCGGAAGGGTCGGCTGTAGGGCAGGGGACGCGCATAGCCGCGTTCACGCACGGTCTGGCGATGCAGCATGGCGCTGGCCTGGGCCAGGCATTCGCGTTCCCATTCGGTGCGGCGCTCGTCGGCGGTGCCACGGACGCGGAACTCGCTGCAGAAGCGGCAGTAGTCGAGGTAGTCCTGCACTTCGCCGGCGAACTCCGACCAGCTCAGTTCGATCAGCAGGGCGTCGTCGAGGTGGCCGATCAGCGGCTGGTCGTCGGGAATGAGGTCGTCGAACACGCACAGATAGGCGAGCAACGCGCGTCCGCGTTCGCGGGTTTCGCTTGGCAACGACCAATCCGGATCGTCGAGCATGCGGCGCAGCGATTCGGCGCGCGCCAGGCGAAGATTGATGGTGGCCTCCGCGGTTTCCGGTGGCAGCGCGCGCAACCAGGTTGCCAGGTCGGCGATCTGCTCCGCGTCCACGGACGGTGCATCCTCGCGCACGGCGTGCAGTTGGTAGTTGAAGGCGAGCAGTGCGGCATCGGCAAGCTTCAGCCCGGCGATGTCGTGCTTGCGCGATCCCGCATTCACCGCCGGCAGTGCCAGCGGCAGCGGCTCGGAATGGGAATATAAAAAGTTCATGTCTTCCTCTCAGGACGGGCCCGATGCCCGCGCATTACGATGGATGCGCGAGCATTGTGAAAGGTTGCACATTTTTCTTCGCGGGCCGTTGGTGGTCATGACCTTCGGGCTATGACCGAAGGCGGACACGCGTTTATCGCGTCGTCGGCTCGAACAAGGACAACTGCGATGCGCGCACTGGCGCGAAGCTGAGGCGATGCTCCGGGCAGGGTCCCAGGCGATCGAGCGCGAGCAGGTGTTCGGCGGTCGGATAGCCCTTGTGGCGATCGAATCCGTAGCCCGGGTAGCGCTGGTTCAATTCGATCATGTGCCGGTCGCGACTGACCTTGGCAAGGATCGAGGCGGCCATGATCGCCGGCTCCAGGGAATCGCCTTTCACCAGGCAGGTCGCAGGGCAGCACAGGCCAGGCGGCACGCGATCGCCATCGATGATCGCGTGCGTAGGCGCAGGGTCGAGTGCGGCGAGGACGCGACGCATGCCGGCCATCGTCGCCCACAGGATATTCAGTTCATCGATCTCGTCGCGCGGCACGAAAATCACCTGCCACGCGAGGCAGCGTTCCTGGATGATCGGGAACAGGCGTTCGCGGGTGGATTCGTTCAGCGCCTTCGAATCACCGAGCCCCTCGATGGGACGACGCGGATGCAGGATGACCGAGGCGCAGACCACCGGCCCTGCCAGCGGCCCGCGACCGGCTTCGTCCACGCCCGCCAGTCGCTGCGATCGCGCATTCATCGCGATGCGAGCAGTTCGGCCACCGCAGCTGCAGCGCTTTCCGACCCACCGCCGCGCAAGCGATGGTGGATGGCAAGGTAGCGCGGGACCAGCGACGCGACTTCTTCGCTTTCGCCAAACAAGGGCAGCAACGCGTCGGAAAGTTTTTCCGGCGTGCAGTCATGCTGCATCAGTTCGGTCACGATGGGCTCGTTTGCCAGCACGTTGGGCAGGCTGTAGCGATTGACTTTCATCATCCCGAGCGACATCACCAGGTGGTAGGTCAGCGCCGAAATACGGTAAGCGACCACCATTGGCCGCTTGGCCAGCATCGTTTCCAGCGCCGCGGTGCCCGACGCCAGCAGGACCACGTTGGCGGCAGCCATCACTTCGTGCGCGCGGCCGTCGACCACGCGCAGGTTTGCCAGGGGATGGGCCTCGAGCAGGCTTTCGATGAGTCGACGACACTCGCTGTTTGCCGCCGGCAGGACCACTCGAAGGCCGGGCAGGCTCGCTGCAAGCAGGTGGGCGGCGGAAATGAAGGTGGGCAACAGGCGACGGATTTCGCCCAGGCGACTGCCCGGCAACATCGCCAGGATCGGCGCATCGGCATCAAGACCGAGCGCGCGGCGCGCGGCAGCCATGTCCGGATGGTCGTCGAAGGCCTCGGCCAGCGGATGGCCGACGAATTTCGCCGGAATGCCGTGCCGCTCGTAGATCGGCGGCTCCATCGGGAACAGGCACAGCACGAGATCGGCGCTGCGCCCGAGTTTCGCAGCGCGGCCCTCGCGCCAGGCCCACACAGACGGGCTCACGTAGTGCACGGTGCGAATGCCGGCCTGCTTCAGTGCGCGTTCCAGGCCCAGGTTGAAATCCGGGGCATCGATGCCGATGAAGACATCAGGCTTCCATTCCAGCAGTCGGTCGCGCAGGTCGCGGCGAAGGCGCAGTAGTCGTGGCAGGTGGCGCAACACTTCAGCCAGCCCCATCACGGACAACTGATGGCTGTCGTGCCAGGCATCCACGCCGGCCGCGCGCATGTTCGGGCCGCAGACGCCGGCGAACTGTGCATCCGGAAACCGTTTGCGAAGCGAGGCCACCAGCCCAGCGCCGAGCAGGTCGCCCGAAGCCTCGCCCGCCACCAGCGCGATGCGCATGCCCTAGCGCAACAGGCCGCGTTCGCTGCGCTCGATGAAGTCGAGCATCAGGCGTACGTCGGCGGAGTCTTCAGCGCCACGGGCGAGTTCCTCGCGGACCTCGGCCATGGGTTTTCCGGACACGAACAGCGCGCGATAGGCGCGCTTGATGGCGGCGATGCGGTCGGCATCGAAGCCACGGCGCTTCAGGCCTTCGCTGTTGATGCCGCGCGGTTCGGCGTACTTGTCGGCCACCAGCACGAACGGCGCCACGTCGGCGTTGACCAGGCTGCCCATGCCGATGAAGGCATGGTCGCCGATGCGACAGAACTGATGCACGCCGACAAAGCCGCCCAGGATCACCCAGTCGCCGATCACGGCATGCCCGGCTAGCGTCGCGTTGTTGGCGAAGATGGTGTGCGACCCGACCTGGCAATCGTGCGCGATGTGCACATAGGCCATGATCCAGTTGTCGTCGCCGATGCTGGTGACGCCTCCGCCGTCGGACGTGCCGCGGCTGAAGGTGGTGAACTCGCGGATCGTGTTGCGGTCGCCGATGACCAGTTCAGCGTGCTCGTCGGCGAACTTCTTGTCCTGCGGATCGCTGCCCAGTGCGGCGTGCGAGTAGATGCGGTTGTCGTTGCCTATGCGGGTGGGGCCGGTGATTACGCAATGGGGCCCGATGCTGGTGCCCTCGCCGATGTCCACGTCCGGCCCGATGATGGTGAACGCGCCCACGCTGACTCGCGCGCCCAATCGCGCGCCCGGGTCGATCTGCGCGGTCGGGTGGATCATGCTCAGTTCCTGCCCTCGGCGCACAGGATGTCGGCACTCGCGACTTGCTTGCCGTCCACCGACGCGCTGCATTCGTACATGGCCATGTTGCGGATCATGCGCTTGAGCTTGACCTCCAGCATCAGCACGTCGCCCGGCACCACCATGTTGGAGAAGCGCGCGTTGTCGATCTTCACCAGGTAGAAGAGTTTTTCCTGCTTCGCCATGGCCAGGGCCTCGGCCGACAGCTGGGTCAGCAAGCCGCCGGCCTGGGCCAGCGCCTCCAGCACCAGCACGCCCGGCATCACCGGATGGCCCGGGAAGTGGCCCTGGAAAAACGGCTCGTTGATGCTGACGCATTTCGACGCGAGGATGCGCTTGTTCGGCTCGAGCTCCAGCACCCGGTCGACCAGCAGGAAGGGATAGCGGTGCGGAAGCAGCGCCTGGATGCGGTTCACGTCCACGGGCAGCGCTACGGTGGCAACGGTCATGTCAGTCCTTGGCCTTGGGCAAGGTCGCGATTTTACGCGCCAGTTCGTCAAGTTGCTTGAAACGGGCCGCATTGCGCCGCCATTCGCGGCTTGGCTGCAGCGGGGTGCCGGACGAATATTCGCCTGGCTGGGTGATGGAGTGGGTAACGAGGCTGCGCGCGGTGACCATCACCCGGTCGCAGATCTGGATGTGGCCGACGATTCCGACGCCGCCGCCGATCAGGCAATAGCGGCCGATGCGCGCGGAACCGGCAATGGCCACGCAGCCCGCCATGGCCGTATGGGCGCCGATGCGGACGTTGTGGCCAACCTGGATCTGGTTGTCCAGTCGGACGTCCTCTTCCAGCACGGTGTCTTCGATGGCGCCGCGGTCGATGGTGGTGTTGGCGCCGATTTCGCAGTCGTCGCCGATGAGAACGCCACCCAGTTGCGGCACCTTGATCCAGCGGCCGGCATCCATGGCCAGCCCGAAGCCCTCGGCGCCCAGTACTGCGCCCGGATGGATGCGCACGCGTTTCCCCAGTCTCACCCGCGTCACCAGCGTCACGCGAGCCAGAAGCTCGCAGCCATCGCCTACGTCGCAGTCCGGGCCGATCACGCAACCAGCACCCACCACCACGTTTTCGCCGATAACGCTGCGTGGTCCGATGCAGGCGAGCGGGCCGACGCTTGCCGTTGCCGCGATGCGTGCGCCGGGATCGACCACGGCGCTTGCATGCACGCCAGGCGCCACCGGCGCCGGCAATTCAAACAGGCCGGCGATCCTGGCGAAGGCAACGTAGGGATCGGCCGCCACGAGGCAGGGCACAGGACAAGCGTCGGCATCATCCTGGCGCAACACGACCGCGCCCGCGTGCGTGCCGGCGAGATGGCGCCGATAGGTGGCGTTGGACAGGAAGCTGACCTGTCCGGGGCCGGCACGCTCGAGCGTGCCGACGCCGTTGACGGTGATCGCGCCGTCACCGCGAAGCTCCAGGCCGAAGCGGCCTGCCAGGGTTTCCAGCGTGACGCCCCGGTCGGTCATGCCCGACGGTGAGCGCTTACTGGTTGCCGAAGGTGAACTGCAGGCGCTCGATCTCGTCGCCGTCTTCCTTGCGTAGCGGCAACGCGTAGCTGATCGAGATCGGGCCGACCGGCGACTGCCACTGCAGCGCGAGGCCGGTGGTGACGCGGAAGCTGCTCAGCGAGAAATCGCCGGTGCGTGCGAACACGTTTCCGTAATCGACGAAGGCCGAGATGCGCGTACCGGGGCCGCCCAGCAGTTTCGGGAAGTAGAACTCGAACGAGCCGGTCGCCTTGATCGGGCCACCCAGGGGCTGCACGCGCGAGAAACCACCGAAGGTCGTGTTCGGGCCCAGGGTGTTCTGCGCGAAGCCGCGCACCGAACCCGGACCGCCGGCGTAGAAGTTCTTGAAGAACGGCAGGCCGCAGCTGAATGCGCTGCTCTGGATCGGCTCGTAGCCGCGCAGCGGGTCGAACTCGGCGAAGCAGGTCGCCTTCGAGGAGTCGCCGTAGGCATCGCCATAGCCAAGGCTGAGCGATGCCTTGCCGATCAGCCAGTCGGCGAGCGGACGGTAGTATTCGAAGTCGTAGCTGAGACGGTAGTACTCGAGGTCGCTGCCAGGCAAGGCGATTTCCGCCGTCACGCGGTTGAGCATGCCGCGCGAGGGCAGCAGGTAGTCGTTGCGGGTGTCGAGCGACCAGCCGAAGCGCGCGGTCCAGGCGTTGATCACCCAGACCCGGCTGAAGCCAGGAACGAAGATGTCCGGATCCAGACCCGGGTCGCCATCGTCGTCGGTCGAAGGCGTGGACGGATCGAAATCGTCGTCGCCGCTGGGGAAGGTGCCGCCCCCATCGCGGAAGCGGTCGCCAAGCGTGCTGACCAGGTAGTTGATGACTTCCGGCGGGGTGGAACCGTCGTAGGTGGTGACCTGGTTGCGGAAGATGCCGAAGGCAGCCGACACGCCGGTGTTTTCCGACAGCGGGATTCCGAACGTCACTTCGCCCGCGGCATTGCCCGAGCCGTATCGCGCGGTGGTCGTGGTCGATCGGTTGTAGTCGCTGTAGCTGAGGTTGTATCCGACCGTCACGCCGGCGTCGGTGAAGTACGGGTCGAGGTAGGAGAAGCTGATGCTCTTGGAATAGCTGTTGTTCTGCAACGCGATCGAGAACTTGTTGCCGGTGCCCAGGAAGTTGTTCTGCGACAGCGAGATGCTGGTGACGACGCCGGCATTCTGCGAGTAACCCAGGCCGAAGATGAAGCTGCCGGCGTTGCGTTCCTTCACGGTGATGACGAGGTCCACCTGGTCCTTGTGGCCTTCGACTTCAGGCGTTTCGACCTCCACCGTCTCGAAGAATCCGGTGCGCTGCAGGCGGATCTTGGAACGGTCGATCATGGCCTGCGAGTACCAGCCGCTTTCGAACTGGCGCATCTCGCGACGAAGCACTTCGTCGGCGGTATTGGCATTGCCCTTGAAGACGATGCGGCGCACGGTCACGCGCGGACCGGGTTTCACCACGAAATTCAGCCCGACCGTATGCGCGGTGCGATCGATTTCGGGAATCGGCGTCACTTCCGCGAAGGCATATCCGATATTGCCGAGCACGGTGGAAATCGAATCGGTGCTCAGCTCGACCAGCGCGCGCGAGAAGAACTGGTCCTTCTTGACCAGCACCATGCTCTCGACGGTTTCCTGCGGCAACACGGTCTCGCCGGTTACCTTCACGTCGGAGATCTTGTACTTCTCGCCTTCGGTCACGTTCGCGGTGACGAACATGTCCTGCTTGGACGGGCTGATCGCGATCTGCGTGGACTCGATGTTGAAGTCGACGTGTCCGCGGTCGAGATAGAAATTGGAAAGTTTTTCGAGGTCGCCGGAAATCTTTTCGCGCGAGTACTGGTCGTCACGGCGATACCACGACAGCCAGTTGCTCGTGCTCGATTCCCAGCCCCGGCGGATGGCGGCATCGGGATAGAGCAGGTTGCCGACGATGTTGATGTCGCGGATCTTGGCCGGCTTGCCTTCGGCGATCACGATCTTCACGTCGACGCGGTTGCGGTCGAGCGGGGTGATGGTCGGCGCGACGGTGACGCCGTACTTGCCGCGGTTGTTGTACTGGCGGGTCAGTTCCTGGGTAACGCGATCGAGGTTGAGCGGGTTGTAGGTCTCGCCTTCGGAAAGGCCGATGCTCTTGAGACCCTTCATCAACTCTTCGGTCTTCAGTTCCTTGTTGCCTTCCAGCGTGATCGTGTTGATGGCGGGGCGCTCGACCACGGCCACCACCAGGATGTCGCCCTGGCGCTCGAGCTTGATGTCGCTGAAGAAGCCGGTCTTGAACAGCGCGCGGATGGCCGCGCTGGACTTGCTGCGGTCGAGCAGGTCGCCGCGCTCAACCGGCAGGTAGGTGAAAACCGTACCGGCCGAGATGCGCTGCAGGCCGTCGACGCGGATGTCCTGGACGGTGAACGGCTCGTAGTTCTGGGCGAGGACCGGACCGGTAAGGGCGGCGGCTAGGGCGAGGCTCAACAGTCGGCGGCGTGCGGTGGGGCGCGTCATCATCAATCCAGATTGGTGGCGCGTGGCGCCGGTAGGTAGGGCTCAGGAAAATATTCGAACAAGGTCATTGTAAAAGGCCAGGCAAATCAACCCGGCCAGTACCAGCAACCCGGCGTATTGTCCCGCGATCAGCACGCGCTCACCAACCGGACGACCCGAGACCAGTTCGATAAGGTAATACAGCAGGTGCCCCCCATCCAAGACCGGGATGGGCAGCAGGTTCATGATGCACAGGGTCAGCGACAGGGTTGCCATCAGTCCAATCAGCCTGGAAAGGCCTTGGTTAGCCTCCGCCTGAGCGACCTGGGCGATGCCGATGGCGCCTGAAAGATTTTTCGAGGAGGCCTTGCCGGTGACCAGCCTGGCAAGGAATCCGAGCATTTCGCGACCCTGTTTGCGCGTCTCGGCCAGCGCGGCGCCGGCCGCTTCGATCGGCCCGAACTTGATCAGCTCGACCTTCGGCCGGGTCCCGATGCCCAGGATGCGGACGGTCTTGCCCTCGATCTCGGTCTGTGCAGGCACCAGCGAAAATTCGAGCCGCGCGCCGTTTCGGTCAACCTGGATGTTCACGGCCTCGCCCGGGGCCGCAGCCCTGACAAGCGTCGGGATGTCCGTCCAGTAGGTCACCGGCTTGCCATTGATGCTGGTCACCAGGTCGCCGGGCAACAGCTTTCCCGCGGCTACGGAGTCGGGCATGACGGTGGCGATGCGGCCATCGGAGCGAGTGCCGAAGTGAATGCCGGCCTCGCCCAGCGGGTCGGTCTGGTCGAAATCGGCGGACAAGCGGTCCAGGCGCAAGACCTTCTCGGATTTCCGGCCCTCCGCATCCTCGACCGTAAGCGTCACGGCGCGCTGGTCGATAGCGGCAAAGGCGAGGGGAGTCACGGCATGGTTCCAGCTGGGCGTCAGCTCACCGCCCACCTTCAGGATCCGGTCTCCCTCGAGCAAGCCCGACTCGGCGGCGATGCCCGATGTCGGGCCGAGGATGGGCGCCGCGCCCGGCCAGCCAATCATGTAAGCGGCCCAGAACAGGCCGACGCATAGCAACAGGTTGGCGATCGGGCCGGCGGCCACGATGGCGATGCGCTTCATCACCGGCTGTCGGTTGAAGCTTTGTTCGCGATCTGCGGGAGCGACTTCGTGCTCGCGTTCATCCAGGAACTGGACATAGCCGCCGAGCGGGATCATCGCGACCTGGTAGCGGGTGCCATCGGCCGCGACGCGGGACCAGAGCGGCCGACCAAAGCCGACCGAAAACTTGAGTACCCTCACGCCGCAGCGGCGCGCGACCCAGTAGTGGCCGAACTCGTGGAAGGTCACCAGCACGCCCAGCGTGACGATGAACCACCACAGTGCGCCGAAGAAACCGCTCATGCCCGCTCCATCTCGTTCAATAATTCCCTGGCTTGGCGGCGTGCGCGTTGGTCACAGTCCATTAGGACATCCAGATCGCCGGCAGGTTCCGCCGGGATGGCCGCGAGGGTCGCTTCCAGCAGGGCCGGGATTCCCAGGAAGGGCAATCGACCCTCGAGGAAGGAAGCAACAGCCACTTCATTGGCGGCGTTGAGTATGGCAGGCGCAGTGCCGCCCGTCGCCAACGCCGCGTAGGCAAGGGCAAGACAGGGAAAGGCCCCGAGATCCGGCGCTTCAAAATCGAGCCGGGCCAGTGCGGGCAAGTCCAGCGGGGCAACCCCGGAATCGATTCGCTCGGGCCAGGCCAGGCCGTGCGCCAGGGCGGTGCGCATGTCGGGATTTCCCAGTTGGGCGAGGACGGAACCGTCCACGTAGTCCACCAGCGAATGCACGATGCTTTGCGGATGCACCAGCACCTCGATGGCGGCGGCCGGCAGGCCGAACAGGTGGTGGGCCTCGATGACTTCGAGTCCCTTGTTCATCAAGGTCGCTGAATCCACCGAAATCTTGCGGCCCATGACCCATTTGGGGTGGGCGCATGCCTGGTCGGGCGTGACCTTTTCCAGCGACTGCCGGCTGCGTCCCCGGAACGGTCCACCCGACGCCGTCAGCAACAGCCGTCGCACGCCGCCACGGCCGCCATCGGCGGGCAGGCACTGGAAGATGGCGTTGTGCTCGCTGTCGATCGGCAGGATCTGCGCACCACTTTCCCGCGCTGCCTGCACCAGCACCTGGCCGGCCAGGACCACCGATTCCTTGTTGGCCAGCAGCAGTCGCTTGCCCTTGCGTGCCGCGGCGAGGGTGGAGGCCATGCCGGCGGCGCCGACGATGGCGGCGACCACGGTGTCCGACTCGGGGTCGGAGGCGATATCCACCAGCGCTTGCGCGCCCGCCAGTGCCGCCGTCGCCAAGCCGGCAGCCCGCAGGCCATCGCGAAGCTGGGCGTGGCGCGCGGCATCGGCGATGACGGCGCAGGCTGGTCGGAATTGCCGGCAGAGTTCGACCAGCTTTTCGACATCGCTGTGCGCCGACAGCGCCTGTACCTGGAACCGGTCCGGGTGCCGGGCGATGACATCGAGCGTCGAGGTCCCGATCGATCCGGTAGCCCCGAGCAGCGCGACGCGTCGCGGCGTGTTCAGAGCCCCAGCCAATGTTTGCCTACCGCGAAGATCGGCAACGCAGCCAGCAGGCTGTCGAGGCGGTCGAGCACGCCGCCGTGGCCGGGAATCAGGTGGCTGGAATCCTTGGCGCCCGCATGTCGTTTGAGCAGGCTCTCGAACAGGTCGCCTGCCACCGAGAACAGCGCAGTTACGGCAGTAAGCAGCAACAGGGTCGGCAGCACGTCCCATCCAAGCCCCAGCGCGGGCAGGCCGGCGACGGCCAGCAGCAGGGTTGCCGCGAGGCCGCCGGCAAAACCTTCCCAGCTCTTTCCGGGGCTGATGCGCGGCGCGAGCTTGTGCTTGCCGAAGCGTACGCCGACGAAGTACGCGCCAGTGTCAGCGAGCCAGACGATCAGCAGGGCATACAGGGCCCAGGCATGTCCGTTCGGCGTGGTCATGTGCAACCAGCACAAGGCCGCCCAGGCAGGAATCACGCTGAGACTGCCGGCGACCAGCTTGAGCACGCGCGAGCCGAAGCTGTCGACGCTGGCGAAATCGAAACGCGATAGCCAGACCAGCACCAGCAACCACCAGGCCACGCCGACATAGGCTGCCAACTGCAAGACCTGCATGCCGCTGCCTGCGGCCCAGGCCAGCGCCGTCATCATCGATACGTTTGCAGCCAGGTAGGCGGCGCGCGCCGTCGGCGCGGGGGTGGCGGACAGCAGCGTCCATTCCCACAGTCCCAGCATCATCAGGCCGGCAATCAATGCCGCCAGTAGCGGCGTCGGCAGGAACAACACGGCGCCGATGGCGACCGGCGCCATCACCAGGGCCGTTACGACCCGTGCTCGACGGCTCATGCTGCATTCCCCTGCGCGGTTCCGGACACTTGCGCGCTGGTCAGGCCGAAGCGCCGCTCGCGACTTGCGAAATCATCCATTGCCTGGCGCAGCGTCACCGCATCCAGGTCCGGCCACAGGGTTTCGGTGAACCACATTTCGGTATACGCCAGTTGCCAGAGCAGGAAGTTGCTGATGCGAAGGTCGCCGCCGGTGCGGATGAAGAGGTCCGGATCCGGCAGCCCCGCCATGCACAGGCGGCTCGAGAAAAGGGTTTCGTCTATCGCTTCGGGCGCCAGGCTGCCGTCGCGGACTTCGCGGGCGAGTTTCCTCGCGGCCTGCACGATGTCCCAGCGACCGCCGTAGCCGGCCGCGATGCATATGTTGATGGCGGTGTTGCCGGCCGTCACCAGTTCGGCCCTGCGCATCTTTTCCTGGATCACAGCGGGAAATTCGCCACGCTCGCCCACGAACAGGATGCGCGCACCGCGCCGGTGCAGCTCGTCCACTTCATTGTCGAGCATGCGCAGGAACAACTTCATCAGCGCGCCGACTTCTTCGGCGGGGCGGTTCCAGTTCTCGCTCGAAAACGCAAAAAGCGTCAGCGTGCCGATGCCTTCGGCCAGGCAGAAGTCGAGGCAGACCTGCACGGCCCGCGCACCGGCGCGATGGCCGAGCGTGCGCGGCCGGTGCCGGCGTTCGGCCCAACGGCCGTTGCCATCCATGATGATGGCAAGGTGGCGCGGAATTCGCTTCGAGTCGGACATGGGCGATCGGCTCAGACCGCCATCAGTTCCTGCTCCTTGGCCTTCACCGCATCGTCGATGTCCTTGACGAACTTGTCGGTCAGCTTCTGGATGTCGTCCTCGGCGCGACGGGCTTCGTCCTCGGTCGCGTTCTTTTCCTTCAGCAGTTCCTTGACCATGTGGATGCCGTCGCGGCGCACGCCGCGGACGGCGACCTTCGCCGTCTCGCCTTCGTTGTGCACGTGCTTGGAAAGCGCCTTGCGGCGTTCTTCGGTAAGCGGCGGCAGGTTGATGCGGATGACCTGGCCGGCGGTGTTCGGCGTCAGCCCCAGGTCGGAACTCATGATGGCTTTTTCGACTGCGGCCACCATGGGTTTTTCCCAAGGGGTGATGGTCAGCGTGCGTGCGTCGGCGACGGTGACCGTGGCCACCTGCGACAGGGGCATGTCCGAACCGTAGTAGTTGACCTTCAGGTGGTCGACGATGGCAGTGGTGGCACGGCCGGTGCGAAGCAGGGTCAGGTCATGCTTGAACGCGTCCACGCACTTGGTCATGCGCGTCTGGGTTTCTTTCTTGATGTCGTTCAGCATGGAAGCTCCGCAAGGTGTGCAATCGGCCGATTATAGTCATCCGGGGCCCAAGCCGTCGCCGGGGGCGGTTTCCGGGCTGATTCAGTGGTGCGGTGCGTGGTCGTCGCTGTCGTGCGCGCAGCCCGGGCCCAGTTCCACTTGCACGGTGGAATGATTGATGCCGAATTTCTTTTCGAGCGACGCCGCGACCTGGTCGAGGAAGGCGTCGTGATCGTCCACGCGGGAACGGACCACGTGCGCGGTGAGCGCAATTTCGGCCGAGCCGATCGGCCAGATATGCAGGTGGTGCACGGCCATCACGCCGGGCATGGCCAGCAGGAAATCCTGCACCTTGTCGCCATCCAGGTGCGCCGGCACCGCGTCCATGGCCTGGCGGAAGCTGGCACGCAGCAGGCCCCAGGCGGACAGGGCGATCAGTACGCCCACCAGTACCGCCAAGGCTGGATCCAGCCAGCGCCAGCCCAGTTTCCACATTCCCAGCCCGGCCAGCACGGCCGCCAGCGACACACCCGCGTCTGCCAGCAGGTGCAGGTAGGCGCCGCGCCGGTTGAGGTCGGTGGACTGGCCGCGATGGAACATGGAGGCCGTGCCGAGGTTGACCACGATTCCCAAGGCCGCCACCACCATCACGATGCCGCCGGGAACGTCCGGCGGATCCGCAAGCCGTCTTAGCGCCTCGCCCAGCAGCGCGCCGGAAAATCCCACCAGCAGCAACGCATTCGCCAATGGCGAGAGTTGCGTGGCCCGGCGCCAGCCATAGGTATGGCGGGCTGTCGGCCTGCGCAGCGCAAGCATGGCCGCGCCCCAGGCCAGGGCCAACCCCAGCGAGTCGCCCAGGTTGTGCAAGGCATCCGACAGCAGCGCCAGGGAGTGCGCGTAGAAACCGTAGCCGGCTTCAACGGCGGTGTAGGCCAGGTTGATCGCCATGGCGATGGCGAAAGGGCGCGTGGCCTGGCCCGGTTCCGGTGGATGCACGTGCCCGCCATGCCCGGGTCCCGCTTCGTGTTCGTGCCCGTGCAGGGCAGCGTCCTCAGCCGGCGCCGTGGACGAGCGTGCCCAGCGGCTCGCCGCGCAGGATCCGCATCAGCGCGCCCGGCTGCATCATGTCGTAGATACGCAGCGGAATGCGGTTGTCGCGGCACAGTGCGAACGCGGCCGTGTCCATCACCTGCAGGTTGCGGGCGATGACATCGTCGTAATTGAGTTCGGTATAGCGCTTGGCGTTCGGGAATTTTTTCGGGTCGGCATCATAGATGCCATCGACCTTGGTGGCCTTGAGCAAGAGTTCCGCGCCGATTTCAGTGGCGCGCAGTGCGGCGGCGGAGTCGGTAGTGAAGAATGGATTGCCCGTTCCTGCAGCGAATATGGCGATGCGTCCCTTCTCGAGGTGGCGTACCGCGCGACGCCGGATGTAGTCCTCGCAAACCTCATTGATCTTGATTGCGCTCATTACCCGCGCGTAGGTGCCCAACTTTTCGAGTGCATCCTGCATCGCCAGCGAATTGATCACCGTGGCCAGCATGCCCATGTGGTCGCCGGTGACGCGGTCCATGCCGGCCGCTGCCAGCCCGGCGCCGCGGAAGATGTTGCCGCCGCCAATCACCAGGCCGATCTGGGCGCCTGCTTTCTGGGCTTCGATGATCTCGCGGGCCAGGCCACGGATCACTTCCGGATCGATGCCGTAGTCCTCGCGTCCCATCAGGGCTTCGCCGGACAGCTTGAGCAGGACGCGGCGATACTTCAGGGGCGTGTCGGTCATGGCGGCTCCGTGCGTGGCAAACAGCGGGAGTTTAGCCGATTTGCGGGAGCAGCCTCCGGCCTAAAGCAGGAAGGCCGCCACGACTTTGCGGCCTTCGGTCGCCAGCACGTTGAAGGTGCGTGCTGCCGCTGCGTTGTCCATCACTTCCATGCCGATGCCGCGGGTCAGGCAGGCGGCCATGACGGCGGCCGGCGGAAACACCAGCGACGCACCGCTACCCAGCAGGACGACGCTCGGTGACAGCTCCAGCACGGCGGCCAGGTCCTCGGGTTTCAGGTCGGCAATGGCGCGGGGTCGCCAGTCTTCGATCAGCTGGTTCGGGGCCAGGATGAAGCTCGATTCCAGCCGCCGGTCGTTGACCAGGGCGCCGCGGCCGTCCGCCCCGCGCAGGGTGTAGCGAAAATCAGGGTTTTCCAGCGTCAGCTGCATCCGCTCAACCCTTGGGCAGGATCACCAGCGGCTTGTCCTTGCTACGCCGGTAAAGCACGGCCGTATGGCCGATCCGGCTGACCAGTTCGGCCGTGGCCTGGGCGGCGAGGTCGGCGATGAAGGCATCGCGGGATTCGCGATCCTCGGCAGCCACCTTCACTTTCACCAGTTCGTGCTGCTCGAGCGCGCTGTCCAGTTCAGCCACCAGGTTGGCGGTGATGCCCTTCGCGCCGACCATCACGACCGGCTTGAGGTCGTGGGCAAGGCCGCGCAGGTAGCGCTTCTGGGGGTTGGAAAGTGCAGTCGACATGACGTTTGGACCGGGGAAGCGTAGGTCGTAAAGGGTATCATGACAGCCCCGACCGACGGCTTCCGCACTCATGGCCACCCGCAGCAAGAGCAGCCAGCTCTGGCTCAAGGAACATTTCTCCGACCCCTACGTGAAGAAAGCGCAGGCGGACGGGATGCGGTCGCGGGCGGCATACAAGCTCGAAGAACTGCTCGAGCGCGGCAAGCTGCTCAAGCCGGGCATGGTGGTGGTCGATCTCGGCGCCGCGCCGGGCGGCTGGTCGCAGGTCCTGCGCAATGCCCTGCGCAACAAGCGCGGCGACGACCAGGGCAGGGTGGTGGCGCTCGATATCCTGGACATGCCGCCGATTGCCGGGGTGGAATTCATTCACGGCGATTTCAGAGAGGCTGAGGCACTGTCCCGGCTGGAAGCGCTGATTGGCGAAAAGCCGGTTGACCTTGTGCTTTCCGACATGGCCCCCAATATGACCGGAGTGGACACTGTTGATCAGGCTCGAGCCATGTACCTGTCTGAACTTGCGAGGGATTTTGCCGATGCGCATCTCAAGAAGGGTGGCGATTTCCTGATCAAATTGTTCCAGGGCGAAGGGTCCGATGCCTACATCGCGGACCTGCGCCGTCGCTATACCAAGCTGGTGATTCGCAAGCCGGCGGCGTCCCGTCGTCGTTCCAATGAAGTTTATGCGCTGGCCACCGGCAAGCGCTGATGAAATGATCAATGCATCGGCCACCGCCGGCGCGAGGAAGCAGTGAATGAATGACCTTGTGAAAAACCTGCTGGTTACCCTGGCCGTGGCGCTGGTCCTGATGACGGTGTTCCAGACTTTTTCGGCCCCGGCCGCCGGCACCCCGACCGAAGTCACCTATTCCACCTTCCTCAGTGAAGTGGATTCGGACAAGGTGCAGAAGGTCGAATTCACCGATGCGACGCCGGGCACGGGCACCACGGTGCTCAGCTTCGAGCGCAAGGACGGCAGCAAGGGCGTCTCCTTCGGTCCCTACGACCGCGACCTGGTCAATGTGCTGGTCAACCACGACGTGGAAATCGTGCAGGCCAAGCCTGACAACACGCCATCGCTGTGGGCGATCGTGGCTACCTTCCTGCCCTACGTGCTGTTCATCGGCATATTCATCTACTTCATCCGGCAGATGCAGCAGGGTGGCAGCCGCGGCGCCATGACCTTCGGCAAGTCGCGCGCCAAGTTGCAGGGCGAGAATGAAGTGAAGGTGACCTTCGCCGATGTCGCCGGCTGTGACGAGGCCAAGGAAGAAGTCGGCGAGCTGGTCGAATTCCTGCGCGACCCGGGCAAGTTCCAAAAGCTGGGCGGCCGCATTCCGCGCGGCGTGCTGATGGTGGGCTCGCCGGGTACCGGCAAGACCCTGCTGGCACGCGCCATCGCCGGCGAGGCCAAGGTGCCGTTCTTCTCCATTTCCGGTTCCGACTTCGTCGAGATGTTCGTAGGCGTCGGCGCGAGCCGCGTACGCGACATGTTCGAACAAGCCAAGAAGCACGCGCCCTGCATCATCTTCATCGATGAAATCGATGCCGTCGGCCGCCATCGCGGCGCCGGCCTGGGTGGCGGCCACGACGAGCGCGAGCAGACCCTCAACCAGTTGCTGGTCGAGATGGACGGCTTCGAGGGTGGCGAGGGCGTGATCGTGATCGCCGCGACCAACCGTCCCGACGTGCTCGATCCCGCGTTGCTGCGCCCGGGTCGCTTCGACCGCCAGGTCGTGGTCAACCTGCCCGACGTGAAGGGCCGCGAGCAGATCCTCAAAGTGCACATGCGCAAGGTGCCGCTGGACATGGACGTGGATGCGATGACCATCGCCCGCGGCACGCCCGGCTTCTCCGGCGCGGACCTGGCCAACCTGGTCAATGAAGCGGCGCTGTTTGCCGCGCGCGAAAGCGCGAAAGAAGTGCGCATGGAACATTTCGACAAGGCGCGCGACAAGATCATGATGGGCGCCGAACGACGCTCGATGGCGATGAGCGAGGAAGAAAAGCGCAACACCGCCTACCACGAGGCAGGCCACGCCATCGTCGGCCGCCTGGTGCCCGACCACGACCCGGTCTACAAGGTCACGATCATCCCGCGCGGCCGCGCGCTGGGCGTCACCATGTACTTGCCCGAGGGCGATCGCTACAGCTACGACAAGACCAATATCGAAAGCCGCTTGTGCTCGCTTTATGGCGGGCGCGTGGCCGAAGAATTGATCTTCGGCACCGAGCACGTCACCACGGGCGCATCGAACGACATCGAACGCGCTACCAAGATGGCGCGCAACATGGTCACCAAGTGGGGACTGTCGGAAGAAATGGGCCCGATCTCCTACGGCGACGAAGAAGAGGAAGTATTCCTCGGCCGTTCGGTCAGCCAGACCAAGAGCGTGTCCGACGATACCGCGCGCAAGATCGACGAGGTCGTGCGCACCATCCTCGACAAGGCCTACTCGCGCACCCGCACCATCCTGCAGGACAACATCGAGAAGCTGCACATCATGGCCGAGGCCTTGCTGGCCTATGAAACCATCGATGCCACGCAGATCGATGCCGTGATGGAAGGTCGCCGCCCCGGTCCGCCTGCCGACTGGACCAAGTCCGGTCGCACGTCAAAGGACGACATCGGTCCTGCGGCCGGCACGCTGGGCGGAGCGGCGCCGCAGACCTAGGGAATCGCGAAGCCGTCGAACCAACAAAAAGCCAGGCGGCCGCCTGGCTTTTTGTTGTCCGCGACCCGACACATGTTCGATACTGTTTTCGCCAACGCCTCTGGAGACAAGGGATAATGTTCGACACGTTCCAGACCCTGGATTGCGGCGGTCGCCCACTGGCGCTCGACCGCCCACGCATCATGGGCATCGTCAACGTGACGCCGGATTCCTTTTCGGACGGCGGCGCGTTGGCCAATACGGAAGCCGCGATCAGCCATGCGCTGGCGCTGGCCGCGCAAGGTGCGGACATCCTTGATATCGGCGGCGAATCGACACGGCCGGGCGCCACGCCCGTCAGCGTTGAAGAGGAATTGCGCCGGGTCATTCCCGTCATCGAAGGGCTGCGCGAGCGCACTGCGCTGCCGATCTCGATCGACACGTCCAAGCCCGAAGTGATGCGCGCGGCAGTAGCCGCAGGCGCCGGCATGGTCAACGACATTCATGCACTGGGTCGCGAGGGCGCCATGGACGCCGTTGCGGCGCTCGGCGTGCCGGTCTGCCTGATGCACATGCAGGGCGAGCCAGCGACCATGCAGGACGATCCGCGCTACGACGACGTGGTTGCCGAGGTGCATTCGTTTTTCACGCAGCGATTGTTTGCCTGCCAGATGGCCGGCATCGATCGCAAGAAGATCATCGTCGATCCCGGTTTCGGTTTCGGCAAAACGCTCGAACATAACCTGCGACTGCTGCGGCAATTGCCGCGACTGGTCGAGTTGGGCGTGCCGGTGCTGGCTGGCCTGTCGCGCAAGGGCATGATCGGCGCGATTACGGGACGCGAGTCGGGCGAGCGTGTGATTGGCTCGGCGGTCGCAGCCCTGATTGCAGTGCAGAACGGCGCTGCCATCGTGCGTGTGCATGACGTGGCCGCTACCCGCGACGCTCTGAAGATATGGGAAGCAGTGGCTGCGCAACCGGACCTGGCCAGGCGACCGGCCGCGCCGGCGATGCCGCGCTGGGGCGACGAAGACTAGCCCGCTGAAATCTGGCTCGACCTCGACAGGCGTCCACGAAAATCAAGCACGCGTGGATCTATCACGCGCCGCCATAGGGGCGGGAACATCGCCAGCACGAACATCGCCGAATAACCTCCGGGCAGCTGCGGGGAATCGGGATGGTGGCGCAGGATCGAATAACGTCGTTTCGGAAACGCGTGATGGTCCGAGTGGCGCTGCAACTGGAACAACATCAGGTTGGACAGCGCGAAATCGGAATTCCACGAGTGCAGGTGCGTCGTGCGCTCGAAGCGACCATCTGCCAGGCGACGACGCTCCAGCCCGTAGTGTTCGATGTAGTTGATGATCTCGAGCGATCCGGCGGCGAACAATCCCTGCAGCAGGAAGAAGGCGAGCCCCTTCATTCCCCAGGTCGCACCGAAGGCGGCGGCGAAAAGCAGCCACACGAAGGTCCAGCGAAGCATCTCGTTACGCGGCGACAGCGACGAGCGCCCGATGCCGCGCATGCGAGTCGCTTCCAGCGCCCAGGCATTGCGGGTATTGAGCCAGATCGCTCGCGGCAGGAAACTCCACAAGGATTGCCCGAATCGCGCGCTGGACGCGTCGGCGTCGGTGGCGACGTGCACGTGGTGGCCGCGGACATGCTCGATCTTGAAGCCGTGGTAGCCGACCGTGCTCAGCAGCAGTCCGCCGACCAGTGGCTCGAGGCGGCCGTCCTTGTGGATCAGTTCGTGTGCCGTATTGATGGCCAGGATGCCGCCGACCAGTCCCTGCGACAGCAACCATCCCGCCTGGCCGAACAGGTCGAGCGGTGCCTGCATGAACCAGGCCGCCGACCAAACCAGCACCGCGCAGTGCACGGGCAGGGCGAGCAAGGTCAGGGCGCGGAACCAGGGTTGCAGCGCCACCTGCCGTTCCTGGTCCTGCGGCACGTTGCGCGGGTCGTGGCCCAGCAGCCAGTCCACCGCAGGCAACATCACGAACAGGAAGAACAGCGGAAACCAGGCCGACGCGTTCGGCCAGCCAGTCGTGGACGCAAGCCAGGCCGCCAGCGGCATTTGCGCCGGCACCAGGAACACCATCAGGAATCCGAAGGCCTTCAATCGATCCATGGCCGCGACTATAACGCCGTTACCGGGTTAAGCTCCGGGCACCTCGTCCGGAGCCGCGCGCATGTCGCCCAGTTCGCCGCTGTACATCACCTTCGCCCTGTACATCCTGGTCATGATCGGCATCGGCTTCGTCGCCTGGCGCCGAACCCGAAGCCTGGACGACTTCATCCTCGGTGGCCGATCGCTCGGCAGTTTCGTCACCGCCATGTCGGCGGGCGCCTCGGACATGAGCGGCTGGCTGTTGCTGGGCCTGCCCGGCGCCCTTTTCCTGAGTGGCGTTTCCGAGGGCTGGATCGCCGTCGGCCTGGTCATCGGCGCCTGGTGCAACTGGAAATATGTCGCCGCGCCCTTGCGCGTGTACACCGAACGGACCCGCAATGCGCTGACGTTGCCCGATTACTTCACCCATCGCTTCGAGGATTCCAGCCGCATCCTTCGCGTGTTGTCCGCGCTGGTGATCCTCGTCTTCTTCGCCGTCTATGCGGCCTCGGGCATCGTCGCCGGCGCGCGTTTGTTCGAGTCCGTATTCGAAGTGCCGTACGCGCAGGCCCTGTGGGTGGGCGCAGCGGCCACCATCATCTACACCCTGGTCGGTGGCTTCCTCGCAGTCAGCTGGACCGACACGGTGCAGGCTACGTTGATGATCTTCGCGCTGGTGCTGACGCCGATCGTGGTCGTGTTGTCCATGGGCGGGCCCACTGCCAGCCTGGCGCTGATCGAGCAGGCGAATCCGGAAAACCTGAATTTCTTCCGCGGCGCCAGCGCCATCGGCATCATCTCGCTGATGGCCTGGGGCCTGGGCTATTTCGGCCAGCCGCATATCCTCGCCCGCTTCATGGCGGCTGATTCCGTCGAATCGATTCCGGCCGCGCGCCGCATCGGCATGACCTGGATGGTGCTTTGCCTGTTGGGCGCGATGTCGGTCGGCTTCTTTGGCATTGCCTGGTTCCAGGCGCATCCCGACAAGGCGGCGATGGTGACCGAGAACCACGAGCGAGTTTTCATTTCACTGTCGCAGTTGTTGTTCAATCCGTGGATCGCCGGCGTGCTGCTGTCGGCTATCCTCGCCGCCATCATGAGCACGCTCAGCTGCCAGTTGCTGGTCTGTTCCAGCGCGCTCACCGAGGATTTCTACAAGGGCTTCTTCCGGAAGAATGCAGGCCAGTCCGAACTGGTCTGGATTGGGCGACTCACCGTGCTGCTCGTTTCATTGCTCGCGATCTGGCTGGCATCGGACCCGGACAGTCGCGTGCTCGGCTTGGTCAGTTATGCCTGGGCCGGATTCGGCGCGGCGTTCGGGCCGGTCGTGTTGTTCTCGCTGGGCTGGAAACGCATGACCCGAAACGGCGCGCTCGCCGGCATGGTGGTCGGCGCCGCCACGGTCATCATCTGGAAGCAGGGCGCCTGGTTCGGTCTGTATGAAATCGTGCCAGGCGTGTTGTTCGCAAGCATCGCGATCATCGTCGCCAGCTTGCTCGGCGCGCCGCCGACGCCGGCCATGGAACGCACCTTCGATGACGTCCACGACGAACTGCGCCGCGCCGGTGCCTGAAGCGACGGGCCACGGCGCAAAGGCGGACGCGCGTCCCCTCGCCATCGCGCTGATGGGCCCGACCGCGTCGGGCAAGACCGCGCTGGCGCTGGAGTGGGCAGCGCGACTTGGCACCGAAGTGATCAGCGTGGATTCCGCGCTGGTGTATCGCGGCCTGGACATCGGCGCGGCCAAGCCCGATCGCGAAACACTTCGGCGCGTGCGCCACCACCTGGTGGACATCCGCGACCCGCACCAGGTGTATTCGGCCGCCGACTTCGCGACCGACGCACTGTCGGCCATGACCGCACTGGCGGCCGCAGGCAAGGTGCCAATACTCGCCGGGGGCACGGGCCTTTATTTCCACGCACTGCTGCACGGCTTGTCGACCATGCCCGAGGCGGATCCGGAGATTCGCGCGCGATTGATCGAAGAAGCCCAGTCCCGCGGATGGGAGGCGTTGCACCGGGAATTGGCCGACCACGATCCGGCGGCTGCGGATCGAATCCATCGCAACGACCCGCAACGCATCGTGCGCGCGCTTGAAGTCTGGCGGCTGACCGGCGTGCCGATCAGCGAGTGGCAATCGGCGCGGCAGGCCAGGAAATTCCCGTTCCGGGTACTCAAGCTGGCCCTGGCGCCGACCGACCGCGCCGTCCTGCATGCGCGCATCGAGGCCCGCTTCGACGCGATGCTGGCCGCAGGATTCCTGGATGAAGTGCGGATGCTGCGGCGCGACACGCGCCTGCACCCGGACCTGCCCGCCATGCGCGCGGTCGGCTACCGCCAGGCGTGGGCGCATCTCGACGGCGCCATCGACGCGGGCCAATTCCGGGACCAGGCCCTCGCCGCCACCCGGCAACTGGCCAAGCGCCAATTCACCTGGCTGCGCGGCGAACTCGACGCGCGCTGGATTGATCCCGCCGTGGACAAGGCTGAACTGGAAGCCTCGTTCCAGCTGTTCATCACTCGCCGCTAACCGCCGGCCGGTGTAAAGTGTGGCTGCTTCATTTGGCGGCCTGGACCCTTTGGCCGCGGATCGCGCCGCATGGCGCGCAATAATAATAATTCGGAGTCCAAGATGACCAAAGGCCAATCCCTGCAAGACCCCTTCCTGAATGCCCTGCGCCGCGAGCGCGTCCCCGTGGCCGTGTACCTGGTCAACGGCATCAAGCTGCAAGGCACCATCGAAAGCTTCGACCAGTTCGTGGTGCTGCTGCGCAATACCGTCAGCCAGATGGTTTACAAGCACGCCATTTCCACCGTGGTTCCGGCGCGCAACGTGCGCATGGGCCCGGGCGGTGGTGAAGTCCAGCCTGCGGGCGCCAGTGAAAACGGCGACGAAGGCGACGACGAGCGCGACGAGTAATCCTTGACGGCGAACATCCCCGCGCCAGCGCGCAAGGCCGAAAACGCATTGTTGGTCCAGCCCCACGCACCGGGGCGACAGGACAGCGACCTGCTCGATGAATTCAGCGAACTCGCAAAGTCCGCGGGTGCCACCGTGGTCGGCACGATCAACGCGCGCGTCGAACGACCGACCGCGGCCTTGTACATCGGCACCGGCAAGGTGGAAGAAGTGAAGGCGGCCTGCGACGCCGTGGGCGCCGACCTGGTGTTGTTCAACCAGACGCTCAGTCCGGTGCAGGAACGCAATCTTTCCAAGGCGCTCGAACGCCGCGTGGTTGATCGGACCGGTCTGATCCTCGATATTTTTGCGCAACGTGCGGTTTCGCACGAAGGCAAGCTGCAGGTCGAGCTGGCGCAACTCAAGCACCTGGCCGCACGACTGGTGCGCGCACACAGCGGGCTAGACAGCCAGCGCGGCGGTTCGATCGGCCTGCGCGGCCCCGGCGAGACCCGGCTCGAAACCGATCGTCGCCTGATCCAGAAGCGTCGCCTGCAACTGGAACAACGGCTCGACAAGGTCGAAGTGCAGCGCACCCAGATGCGCCGTTCGCGCGTTCGCAATGCCATCCCGCGCGTGGCGCTGGTCGGCTACACGAATGCCGGAAAATCAACCTTGTTCAACACGCTTACCGGTTCCGACGTGCTGGCCGTCGACAAATTGTTCGCCACGCTCGATCCGACCGTGCGACGGATGAATTCCGCAGCCGGCCCGATCGCGCTGTCGGACACGGTGGGCTTCGTGCGCGACCTGCCGCACGAACTGGTGGCCGCGTTCCGGTCCACGTTGTCGGAAGCACGCGACGCGGACCTGCTGCTGCATATCGTGGACGCAGCGGACGAATCGCGCGACGAGCGAATCGGTCAGGTGGATGCGGTGCTGGCCGACATTGGCGCTTCCGACATCCCGCAGGTCCTCGTTTTCAACAAGATCGACCGCCTGGACGGCACCGAGGCCCATCGGGATCCACCCGTGGACCCGAGCACCGATGCCGGCGCCTACCGGCGTGAGCGGATATGGCTGTCTGCGGTGTCCGGCGCCGGCCTGGACCTGCTGCGGGCTTCGCTGGCACAGCGCTTCAGCGACCGCCTGGTCTCGGGCGAGTTGGTTCTGGGGCCCGACCAGGGCCGACTGAGGGCGCGCCTGCACAGCCTGGGCGTGGTCCGGGGTGAAACCAGCGACGAGCACGGCTGGCGCCTGCAACTGGAGATGCCGCTGGCCACCGCCGAGCGGGCCGTGAACGAACCGGGTGGACATTTGTTGCAGGCCCTCTTGCTTGTGGCCCCTGTCGCCCCTACCTACAATCCTGACACTCAATAAACACGTGGGCGGACATCCGCCCCGTTTCGGAGCAAGCATGGCCTGGAATCAGCCCGGAAAGGGCAAGCAGACCCCGCGGGGCGGCAAGGGGTCCGGTGGCGGCATAGACGGCATCGTCCAGCGTCTTCGCGATCTGTTCGGCGGTGCGGGCGGCGGTGGTAACCCACTCGCCTGGATACTGCCCTTGCTCGTGCTGTTCATGGTGTTCAACAGCTTCAAGCTGGTGGACGAACGGCAGCGTGGCGTCGTGCTTCGCTTCGGCAAGTTCGATCGCATCATGACGCCCGGCGCCAACTTCAAATGGCCCTGGCCGGTCGAGACCGCCACCATCATCGATGCGACCAAGATCGAAACGCTCGATGACGAAGTGCGCGTGCTGACCAAGGACGAGAACATCGTCGTGATCCGCTTCAACGCCCAGTACCAGGTCAACGATCC
>Ga0155472_111_pt1 | contig 35485 bp, 30 predicted proteins | sample RifCSPhighO2_12_FD_107130 | JGI IMG/M metagenome (GOLD analysis project Ga0155472, IMG submission 107130) | Gammaproteobacteria bacterium RIFCSPHIGHO2_12_FULL_63_22
AGCGCAACAGGCTCAGGCCGTCCTTGCCGGTCACGTTGTGCAGCACCAGCTGCACTGCCGGATGTGCGGCGCGGAAGGCCTGCACCAGGGGCGGTAGCAGGTACAGGATGGTGGAACTGCCGGCCGCCACGTGCAGGTCGCCGCCTTCCAGACCCTTCAGCCGGTTGCGGAACTCGCCCTCGATGCCGTCCAGGCCCTCCACCAGCGGCCTGGCCAGCTCGTACAGGGCGGTGCCGCCCCGGGTAAGGGTCAGGCGCCGGCCGAGGCGCTCGAACAAGGGCGAGCCCATGTCCCGCTCCAGGGCCTGCAGCTGCAGGGTGACGGCCGGCTGGCTCAGGAACAGGGCCTCGGCCGCGCGTGACACGGAGCCCAGCCGGGCCACCTGGCAGAAGGCGCGCAGGGGTTTGAGCCGGTCACCCTTGTAGTAGAAGCGGGGCTTGGCGCCAGCCATAGGGTGTTCCCGGTCTATATATTCAATTTGTTAATACATTCTATTGAAACATTTGCTTTGTCAAATTCAAGCAGTCGTTTCACAGTCGGGTCATGGACAACTCCCTGACTTCCCCAGGCAAAGCCCCCCACGCCGATCCCGTTCCGGGCATCGAGCTGGCCGCCTCCGCGTTTGCCGGCCAGGCCGAGCTGCTGACGCCGGCCGCCCTCGACTTCTTGGCCGATCTGCATCGACGTTTCGAGGCAACCCGCCAGGCCCGGCTGATCGCCCGTCGGGTCCGCGCCGCACGCTTCGACGCCGGCGAGCTGCCCGATTTCCGCGAGGACACCCGCGCACTGCGCGAGGCCGACTGGCAGGTCGCCGAGCTGCCGACCGCGCTGCTGGACCGCCGCGTCGAAATCACCGGTCCGGTCGAACCCAAGATGGTGATCAACGCGCTGAACTCCGGCGCGAAGGTCTACATGGCCGATTTCGAGGATTCCACCGCGCCCACCTGGGCCAACCTGCTGACCGGCCAGCGCGCGCTGCGCAAGGCGGTGGCCGGCACGCTGGACTGGATGGCGCCCGATGGCAGCAAGCACTACGTGCTGAAGCAAGAAGGCCTGGCCGTGCTGATGGTGCGTCCGCGTGGCTGGCACCTGGATGAAAAACACATCCGCGTGGACGGCGCGCGCCTGTCCGGCTCCCTGTTCGACCTGGGCCTGTTCGCCTTCCACAACGCCGCGGCACTGGCAGCCAAGGACCTCGGCCCCTACTTCTACCTGCCCAAGCTGCAGTGCATGGAAGAAGCGCAGCTGTGGGACGAAGTGCTGGCCTTCATCGAAGTGCGCCTCGGCCTGCCGATCGGCCAGATGAAAGTGACCGTGCTGATCGAGACGCTGCCTGCTGCGTTCGAGATGGACGAAATCCTGCACGCCCTGCGCGGCCGCATCGCTGGCCTGAACTGCGGTCGCTGGGACTACATTTTTTCCTACCTCAAGACCTTCCGCCGCCATCGCGACCGCATCCTGCCCGAGCGTGCACAGCTGACCATGGGCCAGGGTTTCCTGAAGGCCTATGCCGAGCAACTGATCCAGACCTGCCACCGTCGTGGCGCGCTGGCGATCGGCGGCATGGCCGCGCAGATTCCGATCAGCGGCGATCCGGAAGCGAATGAAAAAGCACTGGCTCGCGTCCGCGCCAACAAGCTGCGCGAAGTCGGCGCCGGCCACGACGGCACCTGGGTCGCCCATCCGGCGCTGATTCCACTGGCGCAGGAAATCTTCGACGCGCAGATGCCCACGCCCAACCAGCGCCAGGTGATGCGCGACGACGTCAAGACAAGCCGCGACGACCTGATCCGCCCCAGCGTCGGCACCATCACCCGCGCCGGCTTCGACAACAACGTGGAAGTCTGCGTGCGCTACCTCGCCGCCTGGCTCGACGGCCAGGGCTGCGTACCGATCCACTGGTTGATGGAAGACGCCGCCACCGCCGAAATTTCCCGCGCGCAATTGTGGCAATGGCTGCACCACGGCGACCTGCATCTGGACGACGGAACGCCGGTGGACTTCACCCTGTTCGATCGCGCGTTGCTGTCGCTGCCCTCGCGCCTGGCCGATCGCATGCGCCTGCCCGGCGGCGAACGCATCAATGACGCGATCGCATTGCTGGACGAACTCACCCACGCCGACGAACTCGCCGACTTCCTCACGCTCGCCGCCTACGAACGCATTGATTAACTCACCAAGGACATCGCCATGAGCACCACGCTTCCCACCGCCGACCAGTTGAAAGCCGACTGGGCCACCAATCCACGCTGGGCCGGCATTGAACGCGGCTATCCGGCTGAGGAAGTGGTGCGCCTTCGCGGCACCGTCGCCATCGAACATTCGCTGGCGCGCTTGGGCGCGGACAAGCTCTGGAAATACCTCGGCGAAAAGCCGTTCGTGAATGCGCTCGGCGCGCTCACCGGCAACCAGGCCATGCAGCAGGTGAAGGCCGGCCTCAACGCCATCTATCTGTCGGGCTGGCAGGTCGCCGCGGATGCGAATGTCGCCGGTGAAATGTATCCCGACCAGTCGCTGTATCCGGCCAATTCGGTGCCGCTGGTGGTCAAGCGCATCAACAACACGCTGTTGCGCGCCGACCAGCTCAACCACGCCGAAGGCAACCACGACACCGATTGGCTGCAGCCGATCGTCGCCGATGCCGAAGCCGGTTTTGGTGGCGTGCTGAATGCGTTCGAGCTGATGAAATCCATGATCGAGGCGGGCGCTGCTGGCGTCCACTTCGAAGATCAATTGGCGAGCGTGAAGAAGTGCGGCCACATGGGCGGCAAGGTGCTGGTGCCGACGCAGGAAGCCGTGCAGAAACTCATCGCCGCGCGCCTGGCCGCCGACGTGATGGGCGTGCCGACGTTGATCGTCGCGCGCACCGATGCCGAAGCGGCCGACCTGATCACCTCCGACATCGATCCCAACGACCACGCCTTCATCACTGGCGAGCGCACGGTGGAAGGTTTCTACAAGACCAGGCCGGGACTCGACCAGGCCATCAGCCGCGGCATCGCCTACGCGCCGTACGCCGACCTCGTCTGGTGCGAGACCGGCAAGCCGGATCTGGAATTCGCGCGCAAGTTCGCCGCCGCCATCCATGCCAGGTATCCGGGCAAGATGCTGGCCTACAACTGCTCGCCTTCGTTCAACTGGAAGAAGAATCTCGACGATGCGACCATCGCGTCGTTCCAGCATGAGCTGGCCAAGCTCGGCTACAGGTTCCAGTTCATCACCCTGGCCGGTTTCCACTCGCTGAACTACTCGATGTTCAACCTCGCCTACGGCTATGCCCGCAACCAGATGAGCGCTTTCGTCGAATTGCAGGAAGCCGAATTCGCGGCAGCCGAGCGCGGCTTTACCGCGGTCAAGCACCAGCGCGAAGTGGGTACGGGCTACTTCGACTCGGTCACCCAGGCCATCCAGGGCGGCACCAGCTCGACCACGGCGCTCAAGGGTTCTACCGAAGAAGAGCAGTTCCAGGATGCCCCCGACAAGGCGGCATGAACGGATGCACTACGGGAGGGCTGGGCCAAACTAGCCAGTCCAGTAAATTTCCCTGAGCGAAATCTACTAATTCGCTGAATCCTTGACTCAAAGCACGGCGGGCCCGTTCTCGGCCCGCCGAGTTTCGCTACACTCGGGATATTGCCCCCGGTCCCGAGTGCCCGTGAACCAAGTTGATACCCATTCCTCCAGCCCCGCGCTCCGTGCCGAGGCCGGATTGCTGCCCAGCGTGCTCAATCCTGAGGAGCGCGCGCTGTTGACCAGCGCGGGAAACGCGCGCGCGGTGCTGCCGGGTGAACAACTGTTTCGTCGCGGCGACGATGCGCAATCCATGTTCCTGATCGAGTCGGGCGAGGTGCGACTGCGTTTCGAAGACGGCCTGGCCGACAAGATCCTGGGTGCCGGGCAGTACTTCGGCGAGCTGTCGGTCTTCGTCGGGCAGCACCAGCGTTTCGCCACCGCGGTGGTCGAATCGGAAGGCGTGCTGTTTGAAGTCTCGTCCGATGCATTCTCGCGACTGATCGATCGCGCCCCGTCCGCCATCGCCCGCTTCATGCAGCGCAGCTTCACCTACCTGGTTACCGGCGAACAGCAGCTGATGCAAAGCTTGCGGCGGCGCAATGAAGACCTGATGCAGACGCTCGACACCCTGCGCCAGACCCGCAGCGAGTTGTCCGTTGCCCAGCAGCTGGTGCGGTCGGACGACCTGACCGGGCTGTCCAACCGTCGCGGCCTGTATCGCTTCCTGGACGAAAGCTCGCGTTATCCAATGGTGGGCAAGCGCCTTGCGCTGCTGCTGATCGACATCGACCACTTCAAGCGGCTCAACGACATGAGCGGCCACCTGGCAGGTGACTCGGCCCTGCGTGCCGTTGCCGACGAAGTGCGACGCATCGCCGGGCCGCTGGAATTGCCGTGCAGGCTCGGCGGCGATGAATTCGCCCTGGTGCTGCGCGTCGCCGACGAGGGTGACCTCGCCAACCGCGCGTTGGGCCTGATCGCCGCCATCCGCGCCCTGCGCCTGCCCAGCCTGCGCGAACAGACCCTCACCATCAGCGTGGGCGGCGTGTTCTGCGCCGATCCGGGCGGCTGGTCGGCCTGGTACAGCCAGGGCGACCTGGCCCTTTACGAGGCCAAGAGCCGCGGAGGCGACCGCTGGCGACTTGCACTATAGGGAGAGCCGCTGTCCTCACCGGGGCGAATTTGGCGTTCCCCGTACTACATAGACGTCAGCGCAGGTCATGATCCCCAAGCCAAGCAGTTCGCCCCGGGCGTCCGTCGGCAGCACCGTCACGCCCATGTTGCGTGCCGTGCTGCTGGCCGATCTGGTGGACTCGACGGCCTTCATCGAGCGGTTCGGCGATGCCCGGGCGGCGGTGGCACTTCAGCGCCTCGACTTGCAGATCCGCGACTTGCTGGAGTTCACCGGGGGCCGACTGATCGACAAGGCCGACGGCCTGCTGGCGATCTTCGAACGCCCCATCCAGGCCGTTGATTTCGCGCTGCGCTACCAGCAAGCCCTGCGTCACTTCAGCAGCAGCGAAGGCTCCACCCTCACCGCACGGGTCGGCATCCATGTTGGCGAAGTGATGACCTGGAGCAATCCCGACCAGGCCATCGCGGCGGGTGCCAAGCCTCTCGAAGTGGAAGGCCTGGCCAAGCCAATCGCGGCTCGCCTGATGTCGCTGGCGCTGCCCGGCCAGATCCTCATTTCAAGCATGGCGCAGAGTCTCGCCCAGCGCGCCCAGGCCGAACTGGGCGAACGCAGCCAGCGCCTGCGCTGGATGGTGCATGGCCGCTACCGCTTCAAGGGCGTGCCCGCGCCCTTGCTGGTGCACGAGGTGGGCGAGGTCGGATTTGCGCCCCTGGTCGAGCCGCCGTCGGGCCAGAAGGTCTGGCGCGAGTTGCCGGTGTGGCGTCGGCCGCCGGTGGTGGTGGCCGAAATCCTACTGTTCCTGCTGGTCGGCGGCTTCTACGCGTACAGCGTCCTGCGCAGCCCGCCCGCCGTAGCCTTCGGCGAACGCGACTGGGTGGTGATCGGCGACATGAGCAACTTCACTGCCGACCCGCGCCTGGAGGACTCGCTGGAAACGGCGTTCCGCATCGGCCTGGAACAATCGCGCTTCGTGAACATCGTGCCGGAACTGAAAGTGCAGAGCGCACTCGAACGCATGGGGCGCGACAGCCAGACGTCCATCGATCGCGCCATCGGCAGCGAGATCGCCATCCGCGAAGGGGCGCGGGTGCTCTTGCTGCCGACGGTGGCGGAAGTGGGTGGCAAGCTCCGCGTCAGCGTCGAGGTGGTGGACCCGAACACGCAGGCCACGGTTTACGCGCAGACGGCGGAAGGGCGCGGCGTCAACTCGCTGCTGGCGTCGCTGGACACCGTGGCGGTCGGCATGCGCGAAAAGTTCGGCGAGTCTGTGAAGGACATCGAGGCCGGCAGCAAGCCCTTGCCCGAGGCAACCACGCGAGATCTCAACGCCTTGCGCGCCTACAGCCTGGGGCAAAAATTGCGTAGCGAGGGTCGCCTCGAAGAAGCCATTGCGCTGCACGAGGAAGCGATCAAGCTGGACCCGAATTTCGCCATGGCCTTCATCGGACTGGGGAAATTGCGCCTGGCTTCGGGCGACGACGCGGAATACTTCCGGTTGCTCGGGAAAGCCAAGGCCCTTCGCTCGCGCCTGACCCATCGGGAAATGTTGTTCCTCGATGCCAACCTGGCAACCTACGGTCCGGCGCCTGAAGCGCTCGCCAAATGGCGCCTGCTTGCCGGTCTCTATCCCGATGAATACCAGGGCTACTACAACTACAGCCTGACGTCGTGGTTCCACAGCTATCGTTACAAGGAGGCGCTCGAGTACTTGCGCCCCGCGATGGTGGCGCGAAACCCGAGGCTGCGCTCTGCCTACTACCTGCAGGGCGTGCTGCAGACGATCCTTGAGCAACCCGGCGATGCGCTGGCCTCATTCCAGACTTACCAGTCGCTGGGTGGCGCGGATTTCAACCGTCACCATGCCGAGGCATTTGCGACGATGCGTCGCTTCGACGAGGCGGAAAAACAGCAGGCCTTGCGAAAGCGCACCAATGTCGCCAATGCCGACTTCCCGCAACGGGTCGACGAAGCCATCTTTCCCCTGGACCGCGGCCGTTGGGACGAAGGTGTCGCGGCCATGAAGCAGCTGGCGGCTGAGTCGCACCTTGCCTCCTCCGATAGCGGACGCAGGATGCGAATGATGCAGTTGTCGCTCAGTGGGATAGCGGGCGACCCAGAGTTGCGCCGCGAACTTTCCGATTTTGTCACCAGTCAATCCAAATGGCTGGACAGCGGCAGCGCGTTGACCCAGATCGGCGATACGTTTTCCGTACTGATGGCAGGCGTGCTTGCCGCCGGAAATGGTGATCCGGCGCTCGGGCGTCGCGCGCTTGCAATGGTGCAGTCGCGGGCATTGGAAAGCGGCTATCCGGCCTTGCTCAATGCAGTCGCCATGCTTGAAACCGAACTGCTCATCAACCAAGGCAAGCCCGACCGTGCCGTTGAAAGACTGCAACCATTGCACGACGGCAACGAGCTATACCTGAGCCATGAAGTGATGATGCGGGCGCTGGCGGCCAGCGGCCGCAACCTGGAGGCGGCGAAGGAAGCCGAGTGGCTGTCAAGCCATCGCGGTCGGGCCTACGCCGAGTTCAATATCGACCAGGTCTTGAACGCGTCCAATGTTGCGCACAGTAATCTTGCCCTGTTGTCGGGCGCCGAATACCTCGCCGCGGCCGGAAAACTCGAGCCCGCGCGTGTCCGGCTAGGCGTCTTCCTCCGCAACTGGCCGAACGCGCGAACCCTGCCCTTCCTGCGCGATCGCATGCGCAAGCTGGACGCGGCGCTCGAAAACCCGGCGCCGCGCAAGACCTGAAACGCCTGGCCGGGCATGCTGCCCGGCGGCCGCCGCAGATGGACTACTCGGCGCAGATGTCGAACTGGTGGAAGATCAGCACGGACGCATCGCCGGTCCGTTCGTATTCGTCGTAGGTGGCGAGCATCGCTTCGGTCTGTTCGGCAATCTTTTCCGGGCTGGCGAGACCGCCGCGCAAATTTTCCAACGGCAATACCGGATCGCGCCCCGGTATGCCGCGATCGGCGTCGGGTGTTTCGTGGCCGATGCTCTGCAACGCCCCCCGGACGCTGTGATCAAAGCGTTCGCGAAACTTGGGCTCGGTTGCGAGTTTCGTCAGTAGCACGCGTGCTACTTCCCTGGAAATGATGCTGGTCATCCGGATTCCCCTGCTACCCCTGATTGGAGCGTGCTCAGGCTAGCGGCTGCATCACGGCAGCGCAAGAATTTCTCCGGCACAATCCCGGCCATGATCTTGAAGCGGCCCACCCTGTTGCTGATCGAGCGCGCCCCTCCGCGCCCGCTGTCGATGCAGCAACTGTTGTCGAAGGACGATTCGGCCAGCGGCTGGCGCGCACTCGCACCCCACCTGGGTCACGAAGTCCCCCTGCAGTTGGCTGACCTGGCCGTGTTCGATGCATTGGCCGAGGATGAAGCCGCCTCGCGCGCAGACTTGTCGCTGCGCTTCGGCACCGAGCGCATTGACTACCTGGTGGACAGCGGACTGCTGATTGGCGACCACGCGGACCACGAACCATTGCGCCTGCGCGACCGGCTGCTGAAGGACACAGGCTGGTGGACACCTGCCGCCGTGGCGCACAGCTTCGGTCGTTGGCAGGGCATCGACGTGGACGCCGACCAGAAACGCGTGGGCAAGCGCACGCTTGGCAGCCTGATAAGGCAGCATGGCCCGCCGCCTCCCGAGGCATTGGAGTTGCGCGCCAGGCAGGACTGGCTGGTGCTGCCCGCAGCGCGCAAGACCGCCCTGGACAAGCTGCTCGTCCAGCGCACCACCTGCCGAAATTTCGATCCGGAGCATCGACTTCCCGCGGCCGACCTGGCCAGCCTGATGCATCGGGTTTTCGCGGCGCAGGCCACGCAGGAACTGGCGCCCGGTGCCGTTGCGCTAAAGAAGAACAGTCCGTCCGGCGGCGGCCTGCATCCGATCGAGGCCTATCTTCTGGTACAGCGAGTGGAAGGCGTACCGCCCGGCCTGTACCACTACCACAGCACCGGCCACGCACTGCAGGTGCTGGGCCTTCCGGACGCCGACCAGATCGCAGCCATGGCCAAGGAACTGGTCGCCGGCCAGGCGTGGTTCGCCAACGCACCGGTGCTGGTGCTGATGGCAGCGCGCTTCAAGCGCAACTTCTGGAAGTATCGCAACCACGCCAAGGCCTGGCGGGTGATCCAGCTCGATGCCGGCCATCTGTCGCAGAACCTGTACCTCACCGCGACCGAAATGGGCTACGGCGCCTTCATTACGGGTGCCATCAACGACGAATGCGCCGAGCGCCTGTTCGAACTGGATGGACTGTCCACGGGGGCCATCGCCGTATGTGGTTTTGGCCGGCGTATTGGTCCGCCGGTGGCTGTCGAATTTGATCCCTTGGGCAAGGCCGTGCGCTAGGCACACCCTGGATCATTCGACGTCCTGAGCCGTCTTGCGCGGCAATCCGTCGCCATCATCAAACGTCACCCAATCCACGTGCGTGTCCCAGAACACATGCGCCTGCGGCGATCGATCCACCGGGCCGACGAAATTGGCCAGCGTCACGTGCAGTTCGCCCGCCCAGCGTTCCGAGCGGAAGAACAAGGTGGATCCGCAGCGCGAACAGAAGCCGCGTTCGCCCTGGTCGGATGACCGGTACCAGGCGAGATGATGGCGAGGGTCTTCAATCCGGCACTGGTCGGCATCCAGTCCCACCCAGGTGACGAAGGCCGAGCCGCTGCTGCGCTGGCACATCGTGCAATGGCAATGCGCCACCCACTTGCTCGGGAGTTGCGCGGTGAACTGGATGTCGCCGCACAGGCAGCGGCCGGTGGCGGGATTCATGGCACGGCTCCTGGCCGACGGACCGGCAAATTATGCGCTTGCCGGGCGCGACGCAAGCGCATGACTCAGGCGGCGGGGCGCAACTCGTCGCGGTCGAGCTGGCGATAGCCGATCGCCTCCGTCAGGTGCGTGGTGCCGATGCCATCGCTGCCTTCCAGGTCGGCGATGGTGCGCGCCACACGCAGGATTCGCTGGGTCGCGCGCGCGGAAAGCTGCAGCGCCGCCATCGCCCGTTCCAGCATGGCCTGGTCCCGATCGCGCAAGCGGCAGAACTGTTCGGTCTCGTCCTGGCGCATGAAAGAGTTGCTCTTGCCGCAGCGCGCATGCTGGCGTTCGCGCGCCGCCAGCACGCGCGCGCGCACGGCCAGCGTGGATTCACCGCGCGGCGCATCTCCGCGCATCTCGTGCGGCGCCAGGCGCGGCACGTTTACCTGCAGGTCGATGCGGTCGAGCAAGGGGCCGGAAAGCCTGGCGCGATAACGAAGCACCACTTCCATCGTGCACCGGCAACGACCCGACGGGTCGCCGGCCCAGCCGCAGGGGCAGGGATTCATCGCGGCCACCAACTGGAATCGCGCCGGAAACTCGCAGGTGCCGGCTGCGCGCGAAATCGTGACGATGCCTGACTCCAGCGGTTGTCGCAGCACTTCCAGCGCATGGCGACCCCACTCGGCGAGTTCGTCGAGGAACAGCACGCCATGGTGCGCCAGCGACACCTCACCCGGCCGCGGGCCGGTGCCGCCGCCGACCAGTGCGATGGCGCTGGCGGTGTGATGCGGCGACCGGAACGGACGCACGCGCCATCGCGACACATCGAAACCCTGGCCGCTGACGGAAGCGAGCACCGCGCATTCCAGCGCTTCTGCCTCATCGGCTTCCGGCAACAAGCCAGGCAAGCGCGAGGCCAGCAAGGTTTTCCCGCAGCCTGGTGGGCCGATGAAGATGAGGTGGTGCGCGCCGGCGGCGGCGACTTCCAGTGCGCGCCGCGCCTGCAGCTGGCCGCGCACGTCGGCGAGGTCGGCGTACAGCGCGGGCAGGATGGAATCGAAATTGCGCACGGCGCGCGGCAGTGTCTTCTCGCCATTGAGGTGCGCGACGACCTCGAGCAGGGTGCGGGCGACGAAGATTTCGCCGGCGCAGGCGAGTGCAGCTTCATCGCCATTTCCTGCGGGTACGATCAGGGCATGGCCGGCATGGGTCGCTGCGAGTGCGGCAGGCAGTACCGCATCGATGGGGCGCAACTCGCCGGTCAGCGACAGCTCGCCCAACAATTCCACTCGCGCCAGGGATTGCACGTCGACCACGCCATTCGCAGCCAGGATGCCGATGGCGATCGGCAAGTCGAAGCGTCCGCCGTGCTTGGGCAAATCCGCTGGCGCGAGGTTGACGGTGATGCGGCGATTGGGAAATTCAAACTGCGCGCAATGGATGGCCGCGCGCACGCGATCGCGACTTTCGCGCACGGCGGCTTCAGGCAAGCCGACGATATTCAAGGCCGGCAAGCCCGGTGCGAGATAGACCTCGACCCGCACTGCGGGCGCAAGCACGCCCGTGCGGGCGCGACTGTGCGCCAGCGCCAGAGTCATTGGATTGAAGCCTAGTTGCGGCTGTCGCCGGGCGTAGCTTGTCGAGCTTCCAGGATCTGCACGGCGCGTTCGAGCGCGTCGATTTTTTCGCGCGTGCGCAGCAACACGGCCCGTTGTACTTCGAATTCTTCGCGCGTGACCAGGTCGAGTTTCGCCAGGCCTGCCTGCAACGTTGCCTTCATGTTTTGTTCGATGTCGGCGCGCGCGTCTTTCAGGCCGGGCGGCACGAGTTCGCTCAGGCGACGGGCGAGATCATCGATGGATTTCAGGTCGATCATGCGGATTCTCCGTGGGTTGCCGGCAGTGTCGCCGCGGCGCGGCAAACGGCGCAATCAGGCGTGATCGACAACGGGCGTAGGGGGATTCCGACGGGGTCGGACGCGAGGCCCGGCTGGGAGCAGGGGCCATTATCGGAACATTTTTTTCACGAGCAATCAATCGGGCAAACCTGTACAGAGTCGGAGGCGTCCACTTCGGAGCCGCCGCCATGCCCGCCGTCCACGCGCCACGACCTGCCTTGTATCGACTCCTGCCACTCGCCCTGATGGCGCTTCCCCTGCCGGCCCTTGCCACGGCGGCCGCCCCGGCCCCGACCCTGGACAGCGGCGACACCGCCTGGATGCTCACCTCCAGCCTGCTCGTCCTGCTGATGACGCTGCCCGGCCTTGCCCTGTTCTACGGCGGCCTGGTCCGCTCGAAGAACGTGCTCTCGGTGCTGATGCAGTGCTTCGCCATCGTCTCGCTGGTAACCGTGCTGTGGGTGGCGTACGGCTACAGCCTCGCCTTCAGCACCCAGGGCATGGTCGAAGGGCAGATCAACCTCAACTCCTTCTTTGGCGGGCTCGACCGGGCCTTCCTGTCCGGCCTGACTCGCGACGGCTTGTTCCTGACCGTTCCCGAATCGGTGTTCGTGATGTTCCAGCTGACCTTCGCCGCGATCACGCCGGCGCTGATCGTCGGCGCCTTCGCCGAGCGCATGCGGTTCGGGCCGATGATCGCCTTTACCGTGCTTTGGCTGACCTTCGCCTACCTGCCGATCGCGCACATGACCTGGGCCGGCGTCGGCGGCCTGTTCTGGGACTGGGGCGTGCTCGACTTCGCCGGCGGCACCGTGGTGCACATCAACGCCGGCATCGCTGGACTGGTCGCCGCCTTGATGGTCGGCCGCCGCAAAGGCTGGCCCACCACCATGATGCCGCCGCACAACCTCACCCTCACCCTGATCGGCGCCAGCCTGCTGTGGGTTGGCTGGTTCGGCTTCAACGCCGGCTCCGCCGTCGCCGCCAATGGCAGCGCGGGCATGGCCATGCTGGTGACACAGGTCGCCACTGCCACGGCCGCGTTGGCCTGGATGCTGGTGGAATGGAAGCTGCACGGCAAACCATCGCTGCTCGGCGTCGTATCCGGCGCCATCGCGGGACTGGTTGCGATTACTCCTGCTTCCGGCAGCTGCGGTCCGCTCGGCGCGCTCGCCATCGGCGCGGCGGCCGGCGTGCTCTGTTTCCTGGCCTCGTCGCGGCTCAAGCGCAAGCTCGGTTATGACGACGCGCTGGACGTGTTTGGCGTGCATGGCGTGGGCGGCATCGTCGGCGCGCTGCTCACTGGCGTGTTCGCCGCGACGCAGTTCGGCGGTGTCGGCCTGGCCGAGGGCGTCAGCATCGGCGCGCAGGTCGGCAAGCAGGCCCTGGCCGTGCTGGTCACCGTCGCCTGGACGGGCGCCGTCACCGCCGCCTCCCTGTTCCTGATCAGCCGCTTCACCTCGTTGCGCGTGGATGCCGAAGGCGAAACCGATGGCCTCGACCTCGCCCTGCACGATGAGCGCGGTTACACCCTGTAATCTATCAGTGCACCGACAAGGAAACTTCCAATGAAAATGGTCATGGCCATCATCAAACCGTTCAAGCTCGACGATGTCCGCGAGGCCTTGTCGGAAGTCGGCGTCACCGGCGTCACCGTCACCGAGGTAAAAGGCTTCGGTCGGCAGAAAGGCCACACCGAGCTCTACCGTGGCGCCGAATACGTCGTCGACTTCCTGCCCAAGATCAAGCTGGAAGTCGCGGTAACCACCGACCAGGTGGATCGCGTGGTCGAAGCCATCCAGACCGCCGCCAACAGCGGCAAGATCGGCGACGGCAAGATCTTCGTCTACGAGCTGGAGCGGGTGATGCGCATCCGCACTGGCGAACTCGACGGCGACGCGCTCTAGTCCTTGAGCGCGCGCTCGATCAGCGGCGGCATCGCCAGCGCGCCCTGGTGCACGTCGGCGGTGTAGTAGTTCGTCTCGAACGACTTCGCCGCCGCATCCGCCTTGCGGAAGGACGCCAGGTCGCGCGATTGCTTCGACGCGATCAGGCAGCTCCACCAGCCGGTTGGATAACAGGGCTGCGGGAACGGCAACACGCGGAAATCCTTGAAGCCCGCATCGCGCATCGCGTTGCGCATTTCCAGGATCAAATGCATCAGCGCCAGCGGTGATTCGCTTTGCTGCACCAGCAGCCCGTCCGGGCGCAGCGCCTTCAGGCAGTTTTCGTAGAAGGCCTGGTTGAACAGGCCTTCGGCCGGGCCGACCGGGTCGGTCGAATCCACGATGATCACGTCGATCGAACCGGCTGGCGCGTTCTGCATGTAGGCGATGCCGTCATCGAACATCACGGTCGCGCGCGGGTCGTTGTTGCTCTCGCAAAGTTCCGGGAAATACTTTTCGGCCATGCGCGTGACTTGTTCGTCGATGTCGCATTGCACGGCGGTCACCACGCCCGGATGGCGCAAGACTTCGCGCAGCGTGCCGCAATCACCGCCGCCGATGATCACCACGTTCTTCGGGTTGGGATGGGTGAACAACGGCGCATGCGCCATCATCTCGTGATAGAAGAAATTGTCGCGCGTGGTCACCATCATGGCCCCGTCGATCAACATGACGTTGCCCCAGTCGGTGCTCTCGTACATCTCGATCTTCTGGAACGGCGACTGCACTTCCTCGAGCTTGCGCTTGATGCGCAGGCCGAACGCCGACCCGGTGTGGGTGAAATTCTCGTGGAGCCAATTCTGTGAACTATTATCCATTTGCGGCTCCGTGAAAGTGGCTAGCAAGGCCCCCATTCTACCCGCCCAGCTTTACGTCAAGACCCCCTCCACCTGAACCCACCCCTCGCGCTAGCATGGCCCACCGACACCGGAGCCCCCATGCATTCCGCCCAAGCCTATCAAGACCTGGTCAGCCGCCTGACCACGCTGGCCGCCACCAATCCGAGGCGCTACAAGCTCCAGCTCGCGCTGCTGGCGATCGCGGGATTTGCCGTGCTTGGCGGTGCGCTCGCCCTGGCGTTGTCCCTTGCCGCAGGCACGATCGCGTTGATGATTGCCGGCAAGTCGATACTGCTCCTGAAGATCGGGTTGCTGGCGCTGGTGTTCGCGTGGGTGCTGTTGAAGTCGATGTGGATCCGCCTCGAAGAACCGGCGGGCGAGCGCATCGAGTTCACCGATGCGCCGGCGCTCAGCGCCGAGATCGAACGCTTGCGCCTGGCCGCCGGTGCGCCGCCGCTGGAAGCGGTGGTATTCACGCCTGAACTCAATGCCGCTGCCGCCAGCGTGCCTCGCCTGCTCGGGCTGTTGGGCAGCCGTCATTTCCTGGTGATCGGCCTGCCGTTGATGCAACGCCTGGACCGCGATCAATTCGCGGCCGTGCTCGCCCACGAGTTCGGCCACTTCGGCGGCGGTCACAGCCATTTCGCCGGCTGGATCTATCGCGTGCGCGCCAGCTGGTATCGGGTCTGCGAGGGCTTGCAGCAATCCTCGTCGTGGTTTGCCGGGCCGATGATCCGGTTCTTCAACTGGTACGCGCCCTACTTCAATGCCTACAGCTTCGTGCTGGCGCGACAGAACGAGTACGAGGCCGATGCGACGGCAGCGCGCATCGTCGGCGCGGGGCCCGCCGCCCAAGCCCTGGTCTCGATCGAACTGGCATCGATGCGACTGGATCGTGATTTCTGGCCGTCCGTCGACCGCGCCACGCGCGCCGAGCCCGAACCGCCGATGGCGCTGTATTCCAACCTCGGGCAAACGCTGCGGATGCCCGGCGCCGATGACCAGACGCGCCTGGCAGAAGCGCTTCGCCGCGAGAGCGACCTCGACGACACCCATCCTGTGCTTACCCAGCGACTCGCCGCGCTCGGCCAGCCGGCGGCATTACCCGCGCCGCCCGTGCTGAGTGCGGCGGATGAATTGCTGGGCGATTTCCACGCCGTCATGTCGGACCGGTTTTCGCAGGAATGGCGTGCGCGCGTGTCGCCCGAATGGGAACAGTTGTTCCGCGTGGCCGGCCAGAAGCGCGAACGGCTCCAGGCCCTGGAAGACGCGTGGACCACGCGTGCGCCTGGCCCTGGCGAAACCGCCGAGCACGCGTGCCTGGTCGCCGACCTTCGCCCGGGCGAAGAAGCGAAGCACCTGCTTGCGCGCGCGGTGGAGGTGGACGCCGACCACGCCGAGGCGCACTACCGCCATGGTTGCCTGCTGCTCGATGGTGCCGATGGTTCCGGTGAGGCCGCGTTGGAGCGCGCCATCGTGCTCGACCCCGACTTTTCGGAGGCGGCCTTGCAGCGCATGCACCAATGGCGCTGGACGAGCATCGGCCGCGATGCTGCCGCGCCGATCGCGGAGCGCCTCAGGGCATTGTTCGAAGCCCAGCGCGAAGGCGAACGTGAGCGCTCGGTGCTGGCGGCGGGCGACACCTTCCTTGCCCACGGGCTGGACGACCGAAAAGTTGCCGACATCCATCGAGCAGTTGCCGACCTGCGTGGCGTTGGATCCTTGTGGTTCGCACGCAAGCAGATGCAACACCGCCCCGGCGTGCCGCACTTCATCGTGCTGGTCAAATGGCGGGCTTTCAGCCGCAGCAATGATTACGCGTTGCGCCAACTCGCCGACCGGCTACCCCTGGACGGAAGCTGGCTGGTCGTGACGGATGAGGGGCTCGCCAGCCATGCAAAGGCCTTTCGCGCAGCCGCAGGCGCGCCTGTCTACAAGCGCAGCTAGCCCCCGTTTGCTGCCCGCTCATTCGCGGGGGGCTAAACTAGCGACTTGACGAATCCGGAGTTGCCCATGTCCGCCTGGTCCCTCGACCGCGCCCGCCACACTTATTCCATCCCCTACTGGTCGGATGGTTATTTCGACGTGGACGACCAGGGCCGCATGTGCGCGTTGCCGCGCGGCGCCGGCGGCCCGGTGCTGGCGCTGCCTGAAATCCTCGAACAAGCCACCGCGACCGGCCTGAAGCTGCCCTTGCTGTTGCGCTTCTCGGACATCCTGGGCGATCGCCTGCGCAAGATGCAGGCCGCGTTCAAGAAAGCCATGGACGAGCTCGATTACAGCGGCGGCTACACGGCCGTCTATCCGATCAAGGTCAACCAGCATTTCAACGTGGCCGGCGAACTGGCCGCGCAGGGGGACCAGGGCTTCGGCCTGGAAGCGGGTTCGAAACCCGAGCTGATGGCCGTGCTCGGCCTGGCGCGCCCCGGCAGCATCGTCATCTGCAACGGCTACAAGGACCGCGAGTTCATTCGCCTCGCGCTGATCGGCCGCAAGCTGGGCCTGCAGACTTTCCTGGTCGTGGAAAAGCCGTCCGAGCTCGCCATCATCATCGAGGAAGCACAGGCACTGGGCGTGACGCCTGGCCTGGGCGTGCGCATGCGCCTGGCGTCGCTGGGTGCGGGCAAGTGGCAGAACAGCGGCGGCGACAAGGCCAAGTTCGGCCTCTCGCCGCGACAGGTGCTCGACCTGGTGGAAAAACTCAAGGCCGCCGACATGCTCGACGCCCTGCAGTTGCTGCATTTCCACATGGGCTCGCAGATTTCCAACGTGCGCGACATCGCCAGTGGCATGCGCGAAGCCGTGCGCTACTTCGTCGAGCTCTCGCGCATGGGCTGCGGCATCCGCTACATGGACTCCGGCGGCGGCCTGGGCGTGGACTACGAAGGTACGCGCTCGCGCGGCTATTGCTCGATCAACTACGGCCTCGACCAGTTCGCGCACACGCTGGTGCAACCGCTGGCCGAAGCCTGCGTCGAATTTTCACTGGCACCGCCGATGATGATCACCGAAGCGGGCCGCGCGATGACCGCGCACCACGCGGTGATGGTGGTGAACGTGTCGGAAGTCGAGCGTGCGCCGGAAGGTTCCGTGCCGCCCTTGCAACCCGCGGAGCCGGCCGTGCTTCGCCACCTGCGCGAAACGCATGCCGCGCTCGGCACCCGCCCGGTGCTGGAGCTATACCTGGAAGCACAGCAGGCGCTGTCCGAAGGCCAGTCGCTTTACACGCTGGGACAACTTTCACTCCCGCAGCGTGCCCAACTGGACGACCTGTTCTACGCCATCGCCCACCACGTGCGCAAACGGCTGACCGGTGAGGAAAAGAGCCATCGCGACGTGCTCGACGAACTCGACGAACGGCTGGTGGACAAGTACTTCGTCAATTTCTCGGTGTTCGAATCCATCCCCGATGTCTGGGCGATCGACCAGGTATTCCCGATCGTGCCGATCCGCCGCCTGGACGAGCAACCCGATCGTCGTGGCGTGATCGCCGACCTGACCTGCGACTCGGATGGACGCATCGACACCTATGTCGAATCCGAAACGCTCGACAGCTCCTTGCCGCTGCATAGCCCGAGGGTGGGCGAGAGCTACCGCCTGGGCATCTTCCTCGTCGGCGCGTACCAGGAAACCCTGGGCGACATCCACAACCTGTTCGGCGACACCGACACGGCCAACGTGCGCCTGTCCGACGACGGCGGCTACACGCTGGTGCGGCAACGTCGTGGCGACACTACCGATGTCATGCTCGACTACGTGGGTTACGCGCTGGACGACCTGCGCGACGCCTATCGCGACAAGGTGAAGGCGGCAGGGCTGGGTGATGCCGAGTCTGGGCACATGCTTGATGCGCTGGAAGCCGGACTGACCGGCTACACCTACCTTCACGAAACCGTGCACGAATAAGGGGCGGAGAATGCGAACGGGATTCATCGGGCTGGGCGCGATGGGCCAGCCGCTGGCCGGCCACTTGCAGTCGCGCGGCCTGCTCAGCGTGGTCGGCAATCGCAGCGCGGGCAAGGCAGAACGGATAGCCACCGACTTGCTGGTGCGCGCCGCGGCCGGCGTGGATGATTTTTCCGACTGCGACGTGGTCGTGCTCTGCGTATCGGCCGATGCCGATGTGCTCGCCAACGTGCAAGCCCTGGCCACGGTGCTGGCGCCGGGAAGCGTGGTGATCGACCACTCCACGGTTGCCTCCGAAACGGCAAAAAAAGCGCATGCCCTGCTCGCGCAATCGGGCATCGGCTTCCTTGACGCGCCGGTATCGGGCGGTGTCGAGGGCGCGCGCAACGGCAAGCTGTCCATCATGGTGGGTGGCGATGCTGCCGATCTTGAAAAAGCACGACCGGTGCTCGAGGCCTATGCATTGCGCATCACGCACATGGGTGGCCCGGGTAGCGGACAGGCCACCAAGGCCGTGAACCAGGTGTTGGTGGCGGGCATCGCGCAAGCAGTTTGCGAAGGCCTGGCGCTGGGCGAAAAGCTCGGCCTGGCGCCGGATCTCCTGGTGCCCACGCTGGCGGCCGGCGCGGCCGGCAACTGGTTCCTGGACAAGCGCGGCGCGACGATGCTGGCCGACAACTTCACGCCAGGCTTCAAGTCGGGGCTATTGCACAAGGACCTGCTGATCGTGCGCGAGATGGCGCGCGCCGCGGGAATCCGCAGCACAGTCATAGACCAATCGATTGCCGACTACGGCGAATTGATGCAGCGCGGGTTCGGCGACGAAGACACCTCCGCGCTGATCCGCCTCAAGCGCGGCTAGCCGCGCCGCTCCGCGCGCGCTCCTTACTTGACCTTGATGGCCTGCGCGGTGATGCCGTGGTTGGCCAGCGCCTGCTTGGCGGCGGCCAATGCGCTCGCATTCGGGTACGGCCCCATGCGCACGCGATGCACGGTGTTGCCGTTGATCTGCGCCACTTCGACCCGTGCGATTTCGCCGGTGAGTGCGATCTTCGCCTTCAGTGCTTCGGCCTCCGTGCTGCCGCGGAACGCGCCGGCCTGGATCAGGTAGCGCGGTCCCTCGCTGCTGGTGGTTGCTGCGGTCGGCGCGGTGGGCGCCGGATCAACGGTGCTGGCCACTGTCGAGGCGGCCGCATCGCCGGTCGTAGCCGTCGGCGTCGTCGCATCCACCGGCGTCGGTGGCTTGGCCGCTTCCGCGCGCGCCTGCGCATCGAGCTCGGCGTCCGGAATCACTACTTCCTTCTCGGGCAGCAGCGTGTAGAAATCGTACTTGGGCTTCGGCTTGTCGGGCGCGACCTCTTCGCCGCGCGTTGCACGCGCCTGCGCCTGCGGATCGGGCTGCGGCAGCGTGCTCGCCGGCTTGCCCCACTTGTCCTTGAACTGCAGGTAGCCGAACACCACGGCGCCCATCAGCAATCCGGCGATCAGCCAGACCCATCCCGGTGTCCCTGAGCTGCGGCCACTGCGCCGCGCCTGGTTCTTGGCACGTGCCATTTACATCGTCTCCGGAGCCGACACGCCCAGCAGGGCGAGGCCGTTGGCCAATACTTGCTGCGTGGCCTTGCACAAGCCAAGGCGCGCGTGTCGCGTTTCTTCCTCGGCGGTCAGGATCGGCAGCGCGTTGTAGAACGCGTGGAACGCCGCTGCCGTATCGCGCAGGTAATGCGCCATTACCTGCGGCGCGCGGCCAGCGGCGGCCGATTCGACCATTTCCGGGAAGCGCATCAGCTCCACCAGCAACACGTCCTCGGCCTCGCTGGTCAACAACTTGCGCGCCGAGACGGCGGCGCTGTCGTTGTAGGCCAGCTGCTTTTCCTTCAGCTGGCGGAACAGGCTGGCGATGCGCGCGTGCGCATACTGGATGTAATAGACCGGGTTGTCGTTGGAGTGGCTCTTGGCCAGTTCCAGGTCGAAGTCCAGGTGCTGGTCGTTGCTGCGCATCACGTAGAAGAAACGTGCCGCGTCGGTGCCCACTTCCTCGCGCAATTCGCGCAGGGTCACGAAGCTGCCGGCGCGCGTGGACATCTGCACGCGCTCGTGGCCGCGATACAGGATGGCGAACTGCACCAGCTGGATCTCGATCTTGGCCGGGTCCAGGCCCATGCCCTGCGCCGCTGCCTTCAGGCGGGCGATGTAGCCGTGGTGGTCGGCGCCCAGCACATACAGCGCGCGATCGAAGCCGCGTTCGAACTTGGACAGCAGGTAACCGATGTCGGAGGCGAAATAGGTGGTCGCGCCGTTCTCGCGGATCAGCACGCGGTCCTTGTCATCGCCGAAGCTGGTGGCGCGGAACCACAGCGCGCCGTCCAGCTCGAACAGGTGGCCCTGCTCGCGCAATCGTTCGATGGCGTGTTGCACGTAGCCATCGGTGGTCAGCGAGCGCTCCGAGAAGAAGTTGTCGTGCACCACGCCGAAGCCGAGCAGGTCGCTGCGGATGTCGGCCAGGCACCAGTGCAGGCCGGCATCGAACACGATCCGGTAGTCGGGGGCGCCGAGCAGCTTGCGCGCGCGCGCGATCAGCGCGTCCACGTGCAGTTCCTTGTCGCCGCCCTCGGTTTCGTCGGCGGGCAGGCCGTCGGTGATGTCCAGCGCGCTGAAGCGCAGCCGGTCGCCTTCCTTCGCGCGCAGGCTGCGTGCGATTTCCGATACGTACTCGCCCTTGTAGCCGTTGTCCGGGAAGCGCACGTTCACGCCGCTAAGTTCGTGGTAACGCAGCCACACGCTTACCGCCAGGATGTCCATCTGCCGGCCGGCGTCGTTCACGTAGTACTCGCGCTGCACCTTGTGGCCGGCCGCTTCCAGCAGGTTGGCGACCGATGCGCCGTACGCCGCGCCGCGACCGTGGCCCACATGCAGGGGGCCGTTCGGATTGGCCGAGACGAATTCCACGGTCACCGAATCGCGCGACCCGGGCGTCTGTCGTCCGTATTCCGCGCCTTGTTCGAACACGCGGCGCACCGTCGCCAGGCGACAGGGCTGCGAAATCTTGAAGTTGATGAAGCCCGGCCCGGCGATTTCGATCCTGGACACGTGCTGCGTCTCGCCAAAATTGGCGACCAGTGCTTCGGCCAATTCGCGCGGCTTCATGCCGGCGGGCTTGGCCAGCAGCAGGGCGATGTTGGTCGCGTAGTCGCCGTGCTCGCGCGATTTGGTCCGCTCGATCACGTAATCGGGGGTAGCCAGGTCCTGGGGAATGCGTTCCTGGCGACGCAGATCCAGCAGGGCCTGGGCAACCAGTTCGCGCAAATGCTCTTTCACGGGGCGTTTTTCATAGGGGCGAGCCGGATATTGTAACGCGGCCACGGCTCGGTTCCGGCCGCCCGGCCGGGCTGTCACGTGGTATTCATCGCCCGCGTGCAGACTGGGAGCCGGAAGAGAGAGTTGGATTCCGGCGGGTCACACCGCTCGGGCAAGCGCCGGCACCGGGAAACCGGGGCCGGTTTTTTTTGCCCCGGATCATCCGACCACCTAGCGGGCGCCGGTCAACTCGCTGAATGCCGAAATGACCTGGTCGCCGTTTGCCGGCCCTTGCGCCTCGAACTTCGCCAGCATCGCGGCCGTGGTCTCGCGCACCCGCTGCCCGTTGCGCAGCTTGCCGGGGCCGAACACCCGTTCGCCCTCGCGCGAATTGAAGCGATGCAATTCGTGGAAGTAGCGTTCCTGGCCCACGCCGAGGAAATCGAGGCAGGGTTGCGCCGACTCGGGCCTGTCCAGGGCGCGACCGAATCGCATCTCCCGTTCGCGGCAGAGCCGGATCGCGGTTTCGCAAAGCTGCACGAAATCCTCGCCCACGTTGGCGGTATCGAGATCGGCGGCAACCCGTGCCAAGCGCTCGCCGCGACGGGCGTCGGCATCGGCGCGCCAGCGCGGCAATGCGCTGTCTAGCCACAGGGCCAGGCCCCGGGCCAGGGCGCCGCCTGCAATATTCGGCAGTTCGTCGGTAGCCGGGTCTTCCACCACCACGGGCCGCGCGTCGAAGGTGCTGCCGGCAATCATCAGTTCGATCGCGACGAACTGGGCGCGATCGGCGACCCGGTCGAAGCCGCAGGCGGTGAGGATGCGAAGCGTCTCGGCGATGCTGGCCGCTTCATTGCCGCCGACCGGGCCGGGTACGTCCACGGTTTCGCGCTGGCGCAGGTCGTGGCAGGCGGCGAACACGAGAAGCATGTCCACGTCGCCGGGTCCCGGCGCTGCCTCGCCCATGCCCTCGACCATGCGCAGCAGGCGCCGTTGGCCGACTTCAAGGACATGGGTTTCGTTGTGGTAGGCGTGCTGGTCGTTACCGAAGCTGCCGTGGCGCAAGCCCAGGCGCGCCGCGCCCAGCACCGCCGCGTCCAGCGCGCGAGGATCGCCGGCGAAGCGCGTAGCTACGTCAGACAGGCTTTCGACCAGGTCGGGCCGCTTCGATGCCAGCAACGCGCGCGCGGCAGCCGCGTCGGGCAAGGCGAGCTCGATGGCGTCCGCGGGATACAGAGTGGAGTAACCGAGAAGCAAGCTAGCCGCCTGGCGACAGGGTGACGGCGGCAGTATGACGCAATGCGCCGCGTTGACCAGTCCAGGGGAGGCCCCGGGACTAAAGCCAACCGCGCCGGGCCATGGACGTTGGATCGCCATCGCCGACGATGAAGTGGTCCAGCACCCGGACCTCGACCAGGGCCAGGGCCTGCTTGAGCCGGGCTGTTACCGCCCGGTCGGCCGCGCTTGCCTCGGGATTCCCGCTGGGGTGGTTGTGCCCGAAGATGACGGCGGCCGCGTTGTGCGCCAGGCAGCGCCGCGCGACCTCGCGCGGATGGACCTCGGAGCCATCCAGCGTGCCGCGGAACAACTCCTCGTAGGCCAGCACCCGGTGCCGCGTGTCCAGGAACAGGCAGGCGAAGACTTCGTGGGGAAGCGGTCGAAGCTTGCGGGCGAAGTAGGCGCCGGCCTGGTCCGGGTCGGCCAGTGCTTCACCACGCTGCAATTGCTGCCCCAGGTGCCGGGTGCCGAGCTCCAGCGCCGCCACCAGGGCGCAAGCCCGGGCCGGGCCCAGGCCGCGCAGCTTGGCGAGCTCGCCGCTGGGTCGGTCGAGCAAGCCGCGCAGGCCGCCGCACTCCGACAGCAACTGCCGGCCCAGGTCCACCGCACTCTGGCCGCGTGGACCGCAGCCTATGAAGATGGCCAGCAGCTCGGCATCCGACAGGGCCGGTGCGCCGCGCGACAGGAGCTTCTCCCTCGGTCTCTCGTCTTCAGGCCAATCACGAATGTGCATGTGACTATCGTGCATGGGCCCGGCGGGCGGCGGGGTCGGGAATCGCCGCGTCATCGGGTAAGCTAAGCCGCAATCGAAGCGGAGTTGTCTCGACGATGAGTGGCTTGGCTGGACAGCGGATCCTGTTGGGCGTGACCGGTGGAATCGCTGCCTACAAGGCTGCCGACCTCGCGCGCCGTTTGCAGGACGCGGGCGCGCAGGTGCAGGTCGTGATGACCGATGCCGCCACGCAGTTCGTCACGCCGATGACCTTCCAGGCACTCACTGGCCGGCCCGTGCGCAGCTCCCTGTGGGATGCCGCCGCGGAAGCCGCGATGGGCCATATCGAACTGGCCCGGTGGGCCGACCGCATCGTCATCGCACCCGCCAGCGCCGATCTCATCGCGCGACTCGCGCAAGGCATGGGCAGCGATCTGCTCAGCACCATCTGCCTGGCCAGCGAGGCGCCGATCGCGCTCGCGCCGGCAATGAATCGCGTGATGTGGGCCAACGCCGCAACCCAGGCCAACGTTGCTACGTTGCGCGCCCGCGGCATGCAGGTGCTTGGCCCCGGGGACGGCGACCAGGCCTGCGGCGAAGTCGGCGCCGGCCGAATGCTCGAACCGATGCAGATCGTCAACGCGCTCGATACCAGCGCCGCGCCGGCGCTGCTGGCTGGACGCCGCTTGCTTATCAGCGCCGGCCCGACGTTCGAAGACCTCGACCCGGTACGTTTCCTGGGCAACCGCAGTTCCGGGAAGATGGGCTTCGCACTGGCGGCGGAAGCCTCGCGCATGGGCGCGCAAGTTACGCTGGTCGCCGGCCCGGTATCGCTGTGCACGCCTGATCGCGTGCAACGCATCGATGTCCGCCGCGCGGTGCAGATGCGCGATGCCGTCATCGCCGCGCTGCCCGGCCAGGATGTCTTCATCAGCGCCGCCGCCGTGGCCGACTACATGCCGGCGCAAACCGAATCGCGCAAGATCAAGAAGACCGCGGCATCCCTTTCACTCGAGCTCGTGCGCACCCCTGACATCGTTTCCGAAGTGGCCCGGCATGCACAGCGGCCGACGCTGGTGGTCGGATTTGCCGCGGAAACCAACGACGTCGAGCAACACGCGCTCGGCAAGCTGAAATCCAAGGGGCTCGACCTGATCGCGGCCAATGACGTGGCGGCGGAAGGCATCGGGTTCGAGAGTGATGACAATGCGCTGACGGTTTATTCCACGAGCGATCGACATGCGATCGAGCGGGGGTCGAAGAGCGAAGTTGCGCGGCGGCTGTTGGAGTTGATAGCTGCGCGGCTGGAGTCGGGCGCTTGAAAGGGGTCGTTGAGCTGAAGGTGCTTGATGCCCGACTCGGCCGCGAGTTCCCGATTCCCGACTATGCCACCGCCCACTCCGCAGGCATGGACCTGCGCGCGATGTGCGACGGCCCGCTGGAGTTGGCGCCGGGCGAAGCCCAACTCGTGCCCACTGGCATGGCCATTCACATTGGCGACCCGGGCCTGTGCGCGATGATCTTGCCGCGCTCGGGACTGGGCCACAAACAAGGGCTGGTGCTTGGCAACCTGGTTGGATTGATCGACGCCGACTACCAGGGGCCGCTGATGGTCAGCCTGTGGAATCGGGGGCAGAATCGCCAGACCGTGCAGCCGGGCGATCGCATCGCGCAGTTGGTCCTGATGCCGGTGGTTCGCGCCAGCTTCCGGGTCGTGGAACAATTCGAACAAAGTGAACGCGGTGTTGGCGGTTTCGGCCACACCGGCGTGCGTTGACGGGCACGGGATAATCCCGCGCCCATCCAGGGGGACACATGGAAGTTGGATTCAATCTCAAATCTCTGAAGTCCGGGTCGATCGTTCCGATCGTCGCGGGCCTGTTGGTGTTGGTCGCCCTGTGGATGGCCTGGAGTGGCTGGCAGCTATTTGCCTCCAGTCGCCTGGAGACAGCGTCGGGCGAAGCACGCACCCAGGTGGCCGAAGCAGTGAAGCCGATCGTCGGCGGGCTGCTCGACCGCGCAGGCACCCTGCGGGGACGCGTTGCCCTGATCAACGCGCTGCGCGCGGCGGATACGGCAGTCGCCACCGAGGTGGTCAAGGAAACGGTGCCCGGAACCGAGGCGGTCGAGTTCTACAGCCCTGATTTCAACCGTGGTTATGCCGATCCAGGGACGTTCGGCTACGGCAAGCTTGGTTTGCTGGAACGCGCCTTGCAGGAAGACAAGGCCGTACTGGCGGTGGTGAAGGACAGCGGCTCGCCGCGCCTGGGCATCGCCGTGCCGGTGATCTTCGAAGGTCAGGTCCTGCGCGTCGCCTACCTGCGCCTGCCGCTTGCCCCGGTGCTGGCCGTGGCCAAGGACGCGGCACCGTCAGGTGCTTACCTGGCCTTGCGCCAGGGCGGCTACAACGTGGTCGAATCGGGTGCGGCTGCCGAGCTGAAGTTCCGCGCCGAGGAGGGCGCCCTGCCTGTCGAACGGACTGATCTTCGGGTTGTGGCCGCCGCGCCGCCGATCGAACCGGGCATGTTCGGCCTGCACGGCCTGGCTGAATTCGGCATCGCGCTATTGCTCGGCGGGCTGGCCGCTGCCGCATTGTTGTTGTCCAGGCGCCGCGAAGCGCAACGTGCCGACGGTCCGGTCCTGGCAGCCAAGCCCGTGGACATGACTTTGTCGGAAATGCAGAGCGCGGGACACATCGTCGCGCCCGAAGCCTCCAAGGCCGTGCGCAGCACCTCCGAAACGGCGGCCGCGCCCGGCATCGCGCTCGACAGAAGCGTGTTCCGTGCCTACGACATCCGCGGCGTGGTCGGGCAGACACTCGACGCGAATATCGCGCGGCTGATCGGCCAGGCCATCGGCTCGGTGATGCACGAGCGCAACCAGCGCAGCATCGTGATCGGTCGCGACGGTCGCTTGTCGTCACCGACCATGGCCGGCGCCCTGATCGAAGGCCTGCGCAAGGCCGGCCGCGAGGTGATCGACATCGGCGAAGTTCCAACGCCCATGGCGTACTTCGGCAGTTTCCACTTGCGCACCGGTTGCTGCGTGTCGGTGACGGGCAGCCACAATCCGCCCGACTACAACGGCTTCAAGATCGTGATCGACGGCGAAACCCTGTCCGGCGACGCCATCCAGAACATCTACGTGCGCATCGCCGAAAACCGCCTGTTCCGCGCCGATGCGCTGGGCCTGCTGAGCATCCGCGACCTCAAGAACGACTACATCGACCGCATCTCGGGCGACATCCAGATCGAGCGCAAGCTCAAGGTCGTCATCGATTGCGGCAGTGGCGTGGCCGGCGGCATCGCGCCCGACCTGCTTACCGCCATCGGCGCCGACGTCGAACCGCTCTACTGCGAGGTGGATGGCACCTTCCCGCACCACCATCCCGATCCGAGCGACCCGGCCAACCTGCAGGACCTGATCCGCGTCGTGCAGCGGACCAATGCCGACATCGGCCTGGCCCTGGATGGCGACGGCGATCGCCTGGGCGTGGTCACCAAGTCGGGCGAGATCATCTATCCCGACCGCTTGCTGATGTTGTTCGCGGCCGACGTGCTCGAACGCAATCCGGGCGCCTGCGTCATCTATGACGTGAAGTGCACCGGACACCTGGCCACGCACATCCTGCGCCACGGCGGCAGCCCGCTGATGTGGAAGACCGGGCATTCGCTGATCAAGGCGAAGATGAAGGAAACCGAGGCCGAGCTCGCCGGCGAAATGAGCGGCCACTTCTTCTTCCGCGAACGCTGGTATGGGTTCGATGACGGCCTGTACGCGGCCGCGCGCTTGTTGGAAATTCTCGCGGCATCGCCGGACGATGCCGAAACCCTGTTTGCCGAATTGCCGAAGGGCGTTTCCACGCCCGAGCTCAAGATCGACGTGGCCGAAGGCGAGCAGTACCGCTTCATCGAGGAATTCGTGGCCAAGGCCAAGTTCGACGGCGCGCGCATCGCGACCATTGACGGCCTGCGCGCCGACTGGCCCGACGGCTGGGGACTGGTGCGCGCCTCAAACACCACGCCTTGCCTGGTGCTTCGTTTCGACGCCAAGGACAATGAATCCCTGCACCGCGTGCAGGCATTGTTCCGCGAGCAGATCCTCGCGATCAGTCCAACGATGTCGCTTCCCTTCTGAGGCCCGTGCGCTGCCGTCACGAGACGGCGGCTGCGGGGATCAGGCGCCGGGTGCCGGCGGTGGCGTAGCGGCAGCGGCAGGCGCCGTCGCGGCGCCGCGCAATTCGCGATAGCGCGCGAGCATCCGCGCGAACTCTGCATTCAGTGCCGCCAGGTCGGCGCGTCGCGTGGCCTGCAGGTTTTGCTGTTTCACCTTTTCCGAATGCAGTTCACGCAGGGTCTGGACCCGGTCGTCGAGCACGCGGCGGTTGTCGAGTTCGGTGTCCGATGCCTGCTGCAAGAGCGTGGCGAGATTTTCGCGCAGGCTCTTGATGCTGATGTCGGTGGACTCGATGGTCATCGTCAACAGGCTGATCCGCTCGCCATAGGCGCGACGCAGGTCCTGCTCGGTGAGGTAGCTGGCCATCATGATGCCTTCGAGGCGCTTTTGTTCGTTGGCCGCGATAACCGCCTCGGCCGCGGCCTTGGCTTCCGCCTCGAGTTGCGCGCGTTCTTCGGGCGTCAGTGCGCGATCCACGCTGCCGACCGCAGTTCCGGTCTTGGCGCTGAACTCGCGACGGGCCTGGTCCACGGCTTCGGGCGGCAAGGCCTGGTCGTAGTGGACCTTGCCCTGCTTGTCGACCCAGCGATAGAGCTTGGCGCCCTTGTCCTGCGCCGAGGCGATGCCCGCCACCAGCATTGCGGCCGCCAGGGCCAGGAACAACGGTTTGCGACTCATCGGATCACCTGGTTTCGGAACGACTGCCATAGCGCGAACGATACGCCATCAGTGCCGATTTGTGCGCGGCAAGGTCTGGCCGGTCGTCGGCGAATTCCAGCAGTTCGTCCAGCCCGGCAATGGCGATCACCGGCAGGCCGAACTGCGCCGCGACTTCCTGCGCGGCCGATCGATCGCCCTCCTGCCCACGCTCCTGCCGGTCCAGCGCGATCACCACGCCGCAAGGCTCGGCGCCCGCCGCCTGGATGATTTCCAGCGACTCGCGGATGGCCGTGCCCGCCGTGATCACATCGTCCACGATCAGGACGCGCCCGCTGAGTTTCGCGCCGATCAGGCTGCCGCCCTCGCCGTGCGACTTGGCCTCCTTGCGATTGAAGGCGACCGGTACGTCGCGACCTTGCGCAGCCAGCGCCACGGCCAGCGTCGTCGCCAGCGGGATGCCCTTGTAGGCGGGACCGAACAACATGTCGTAGCGAATGCCCGAGGCGGCCAGCGCCTGCGCGTAGCAGTCACCCAGTTGCGCCAGGGCGGCGCCCGAATCAAACAGGCCGGCGTTGAAGAAATACGGACTGACGCGCCCGGACTTGAGCGTGAACTCGCCGAAGCGCAGGACATTCCGGGCGATGGCGAGCTCGAGGAACTGTTGTTGGTAAGGCTGCATGTGTTCAGGATTCCGGGCCCGGGGCCGAAACCCGATTGTGCCGCAATGCCGTCGCCGCGACAGCCCCGCCGGCACCGGCTTCGCAGGTGGGGTCGCGGTGGGATAGGCTTGCCGCCTGCCCATCAATCTGGTCCTGCGTGAAAATAATCACCTTCAACGCCAACGGACTTCGTTCGGCCACCAGCAAGGGCTTCTTCGACTGGTTCGCCACCCAGGACGCCGACATCCTGTGCATCCAGGAAACCAAGGCGCAGGAACACCAGCTCGCCGACGCCTGTTTCCGGCCCGCCGGATACCAGGTCGTTTTCCGCGACGCCAGCACCAAGAAGGGTTATTCGGGTGTGGCGATCTACAGTCGCCAAACGCCCGACGCCGTGCTGACGGGCCTGGGCTGGCCCGAATTCGACGAGGAAGGCCGCTACATCGAGGCGCGATTCGGCGACCTCAGCGTGGTGTCGCTGTACCTGCCCTCGGGTTCGTCGAAGGAAGAGCGGCAGCAATTCAAGTTCAAGGTGATGGACTGGATCGAACCGATCTTCAGCCAGTGGCGCGAGTCCGGCCGCAACTATGTGATCTGCGGCGACTGGAACATCGCGCACACACCGAAAGACATCCGCAATGCCAAGGGCAACGAAAAGAATTCCGGCTACCTGCCCGAAGAACGCAACTGGCTGACGAAACTTTTCGCCGAACACGGCTGGCTCGACAGCTATCGCCACCTCAATCCCGACGGCCAGGACTACACCTGGTGGAGCCAGCGCGGCGCAGCCCGCGCCAAGAACGTCGGCTGGCGCATTGATTACCAAGTGGCGAGCCCGAACCTGCGCGAACGACTGAAGTCCTGCACAATCCATCCCGAACCCCGATTTTCCGATCACGCGCCTTACGTGGTGGAGTACACATGAGCACCGCCCTGTCCTGGCGCCAGCGCCTGCCCTCGGGCTTGCGCCCCTACGTCGAGCGCGAGCCGCTGGCGGCGTTGATGCTGGGCATCTCTTCCGGATTTCCGTACGCGATGATTGGCGCGACGCTGACCACGCGCCTGGCGCAGGACGGCATCGACAAGAAAAGCGTCACCGCTTTTTCGCTGGCCTTCCTGGTCTATAACTTCAAGTTCCTGTGGGCGCCGCTGGTGGATGGCGTGCGCTTGCCCTTGCTTGGCCGCCTCGGCCAGCGCGTGTCCTGGCTGTTGTTCGCCGGAACGCTGGTGATGGCGGCGGTCGCCTGGCTGGGCATGCTCGACCCCAGTGCGGACCTGGCGCGCGTGGCGATGGCGGCCGTGGCGGTCGGTGCGGCCGGCGCCACCTACGACATCGTCATCGATGCCTATCGCATCGAAACCCTGCGCCCGGAACAACTGGGTGTCGGCTCGGGCATGTCGCAATACGGTTGGCGCATCGGGTCGGTCGCCGCCGGTTCGCTCGCCTTGTACGTGGCGACCCTTGGCAACTGGTCCACCGCTTACCTGTTGTGCGCCGCGTTCGCCCTGCCGGCGATGGTTACCGGCCTGGTCCTTGGCGAACCCGCGCGGCACGTGGCCGTTTCGGCGCATCGCGGGCTGCGGCAGGCCTGGGTTGCGGTGTCGGGTCCCTTGCTCGAGTTCATGCGCCGCCGCGGCGCCTTCCTGGTGCTGCTGTTCGTGCTGCTGCACAAGATTGGCGACACGCTGGCCAACCTCACCGTCCGCCTCCTGCTGAATGACCTGGGTTTCAGCAACGAAGAAATCGCCACTTTCGATGTCGGGGTCGGCTTCTTCGCCTACCTGATCGGCATCTTCATCGGCGGCGTCATGTACGCCAGCCTGGGCATGAAGCGATCCGTGCTGATCGCGCTGGTGCTGATGGCCGTGTCCAACCTCAGCTTTGCGTGGTTGGCCGGGGCCGGCCATTCCAACTGGCTGCTTGCCTTCACGATTGGCTTCGAGAACATCGCCAGCGGCATCGGCGGCGTGGTGGTCGTCGCCTACCTGTCGGCTTTGTGCAACCTGGCCTACACCGCCACCCAATACGCGCTGCTGTCCGCGGCAGCCAGCATCGTCGGTCGCCTCGTCACGGGCACGACCGCCGGCGGCCTGATCGAATCGCTGGGCTACGTGCAGTTCTACCTGCTCACCACCCTGGTCGCGCTGCCCGGCGTGCTGCTCTATCTGTTCATGCTGCGGGCCGGGCTGATCGAACAATCCCTGGGCGATGCCGGCTTTGCCCAGCCGCCCGGCGCGGCGGACGACTGACCGGACAGGCGGCGGATTTGCGATACGCGCCTGCTGCCTGAACATGAACGAACGGCGGCATCGGTCGCCCGCCTTGGCCCCGGGGCGGATTCCCAGTTAGGATTGAGGCGATGGCTGATTTCCTGCTACGCGACATCGACGAGCGAGTGGCCGAACGCATCAAGGAGATGGCGCGTCAACGCGGCTGGCCCTTGAACGACGTCATCCTGCACCTGATCAAGCAGGCGCTGGGCCTCAGCGATCCCGAACCCGCGCCGGTGCCCGGCGATATTGCGCGCCTGTTGGGCTCGTGGGACGACGCGGAAACCCGCGCCTTCAATGAAGCGATGTCGGCGTTCACCACCTTGCCCGACGATGCGCCAAGTTATGCCATCGAAGAGCACAAGAAACTCAAGCCCGACTAGGCGGCGCTTTCCAGCCGCGACGTCCGCGCGGAATTTCAGTTGCCGGCGTGATGGATGCAGCCCAGCACGCGCAGGCCGCGCGCCCCGGTAACCGCCGGCAGGTTGCCCGGTCGCCCACCCAGGGTTTCGCGAGCCAGCCACGCAAACGCCATGGCTTCGACAAAGTCGGGATCGAGCCCATGCGCGGCCGTGGATTCCACCGACACGCCAGGCAATTGTTCCGCCAGGTTCCGCAGCAGCACCGGGTTGTGCACGCCACCGCCGCAGACCAGCACCCGCGTGCAATCGGCTTGGTTCGAGCGCAGGGCGTCGGCGATCGTGCGCGCGGTAAAAAGATTCAAGGTTGCCTGCACGTCGGCGGGCGACAGCGCGCTCCCGGCGAGCCGCGCATCCAGCCATTCGATGTGGAATTGGTCGCGCCCGGTGCTCTTGGGTGGCGGCAGCGACAACCACGGATCCGCCAAGAGGGATTGCAGCAAGCCCTGATCCGCGCGGCCCTGCGCGGCGAGGCTGCCGCCTGGATCGTAGCGTTGGCCCTGATGGCGCAGGATCCACGCATCCATCAATCCGTTGCCCGGTCCGGTATCGAACCCGCGCACCGTGCCGACGGCAGGCAACAAGGTCAGGTTGGCGATGCCGCCGATGTTGAGGATGGCGCGATTTTCCCGCGGATCCGACAGGGTGGCGGCATGGAAGGCCGGCACCAGCGGCGCGCCATGGCCGCCTGCGGCGACATCACGACGACGGAAGTCAGCCACGGTGGTAATGCCGCAACGTTCGGCGATCACGCTCGCATCCCCGAGTTGCATCGTGAAGGGAAACGCGCCCTCGGGCTGGTGCCGCAAGGTCTGTCCGTGCGAACCGATCGCCGTCACGTCGGCAGCAGCGACGCCACCGTCGGAAAGCAATCGTGTTGCGGCGGAGGCAAGCGCCTCGCCCAGCGCGGTATCCAGGCGCCCGACATCATCTAGCAACACGTCCGACCGAGCCTGGGACAGGCGCAAGACCTGTTCGACGAGTGAATCGTCGAGCGGATAGGTACGGGCGGCAATCAGTTCGGGCGCCGGCGAAAATCGCACCAGCGCGGCATCGATGCCATCGACGCTGGTGCCTGAAATCAGCCCGAGGAAAAGGCCGGAATCACCCGTGCCAGCGGACGCCACGGTCGGATCCGGCATCGGCCTAGCGCGAGGCCAGGCGCGTGTTCTTCTCGACCATCAGCAACTTCGCGACTGCCGGGGCGGTGGCGGCGCGGAACTTCACCAGCGCTGCGCCAGACAAGGGTTGCGGCTTGGGCATGGTGACGGTGAGCGGATTGACCTGCTTGCCGTTGATGCGGAATTCGTAATGCAGGTGCGGGCCAGTGGCCAGGCCGGTCATGCCGACGTAACCGATCGTGCTGCCCTGGCTGACGCGCTGGCCGGACTTGAACTTGCCCCACGAGGACATGTGCCCGTACAAGGTGCTGCGGCCCTGGCCGTGGTCGAGGATGACGGCGCGGCCGTAACCTGCCTTCCAGCCGACGAAGGAAACCTTGGCATCGCCGGCCGCCATGATCGGCGTACCGCTGCGTGCTGCGTAGTCCACGCCCTTGTGCGCGCGCATGCGGCCGAGCACGGGATGCTTGCGCATGCCGAAGGTGGACGACAGGCGCGCGAACTCGATCGGAATGCGCATCAGGACTTTCTTGAGCGGCCGGCCGGTTTCGTCGAAGTATTCGGTCTTGCCTTCGGGCGCATAGCTGAAAGCGGTGTAGCGCTTGCCACGATTGGTGAAGGTCGCGCCGATGACATCGCCGGTGCCGATGCGCTGGCCGTCGCGCCAGAGTTCTTCGTACACCACCTGGAAGGTGTCGCCGCCACGCACGTCTTCGACGAAGTCGATGTCGTACTTGAAGATATTGGCCATCTCGTTGATGGCGCCGCTCGACAGGCCGGCACGGGCGCCGTCGGCGTACAGCGAACGGGTGATCGTGCCTGCCGCGATCTCGACGCGACGTTCGATCGGGCGCAGCTGCACCTTTTCGACGATGGCATCGCCCGCGACCTTCAGGTCGATGCGGCTGCCCGCGTCACGATCGAAGCGCAGCGTCTTCAGTTGGCCGGCGGCATCGATTTCAAATGCCAGTTCCTGGCCTTCACGCAGGTGGGTCAATGCCCGCCGGGACGAGGTTTCATCCAGCAGCCGGTGCATCAGCGTGGCCGGCAGTTTCAGTTGCTCGAAAACGATACCGAGGGTCTCGCCGCTGCGAACCCGGACGAACTGCCAGCCCGAACGCGTGGCCGCGCCCAGCTGTTTCGACTTGGGCAAGGGCAGTTCGAGCGAAATGAGGTTGGAAGCCGCGGCGGCGGGCGCACGGGTGGCCATGGCCAGGCCGGGAACGATTGCCACCAGCGAAATGCCGACAAAACCGAACAGGCCTGCGACCAGCCAGCGTTCGTGCGACCATTTACGCGGCGCGGATTGATTGGGGGGATTGGACAAAACGCACTCCGCGGGCCAGCCCGGCCAGTTGGGACGGGCTACCATAACCAGAGTTAAATACGTGCGTCAAACCCTTGTGAAACCTGGCTTTTTCGTGCCCCGGGTTTAACCTGGAGTTAACGCTGAATGCACATTCCTTGCCCTTTTTGCCGGATTTTCTGCTGAACGTGACCATGACCGACCTGACCCATGCGCTACAAATCATCGGCCGCGGCGCCGAAGAGATCCTCAAGACCGAAGAACTGGAGGCCAGGCTCAAGCTGGGTCGTCCGCTGCGGATCAAGGCCGGATTCGACCCGACCGCGCCCGACCTGCACATCGGGCACACCGTCTTGCTCAACAAGATGCGGCAGTTCCAGGACCTCGGCCATCAGGTCATCTTCCTGATAGGCGACTTCACTGGGATGATCGGCGACCCGACCGGCAAGAACGTCACCCGCAAGCCCCTGACCCGCGAAGACGTGCTGGCCAATGCCGAAACCTACGCCGAGCAGGTGTTCAAGGTGCTCGACCGGGAAAAGACCGAGCTGCGCTTCAATTCGGAGTGGTTCGACAAGATGGACGCCGCCGGCATGATCAAGCTGGCCGGCCAGCACACGGTCGCCCGCATGCTCGAGCGCGACGACTTCGCCAAGCGCTTCGCCGGCCAGCAACCGATTGCCATCCACGAATTCCTGTACCCGCTGGTCCAGGGCTACGACTCGGTCGCCCTGAAGGCGGACGTGGAGCTCGGTGGCACCGACCAGAAATTCAACCTGCTGATGGGCCGCGCCCTGCAGGCGCACTACGGCCAGCCGCCCCAGATCGTGCTGACCATGCCGCTGCTCGAGGGCCTGGATGGCGTCAACAAGATGGGCAAGTCGCTCGGAAACTACATAGGAATCAACGAGCCCGCGAAGGATATCTTCGGCAAGACCATGTCCATTTCGGACGACCTGATGTGGCGCTGGTTCACCCTGTTGTCCTTCGAAAAGTCCCTGGCAGACATCGAGGCGATGAAGGCTGCGGTTGCCGGCGGCGCCAATCCGCGCGACTTCAAGGTGCAGCTGGGCCGCGAGTTGGTGGACCGCTTCCACGGCGCCGGGGCTGGCGAGGCCGCCATCGCCCACTGGAACGAGGTGGTCCGGGGTGGCGCCGTGCCGACCGACCTGCCGCTGCTCGACATTCCGGTGCCGGCCGAAGGCATTCGCCTGGGAGCCCTGCTGCGGGCTGCTGGCCTGGCCGCTTCCGGCGCGGAAGCGGGCCGGAAGATCGCCGAACGGGCCGTCCGCGTGGATGGCGTGGTCACCGAAGACCGCGACCTGATCCTGTCCGCCGGGTCGGAGCACCTGCTGCAGCTGGGCAAGCGAGGCTTTGCCCGCGTGCGTTTGGTCGCGGCCTGAAAAATCTTTGCCGCATTGCAGAAGTTTTTGTGTAAACTAGCCGACCCGCAACCCGATTCGTTTTTCTTCACGGAAACGGCCGGTGGGCGGGACGCAAGAAACCTCGAACTTCGCTATTGACGGTCTTGGTTATTGCCCTATAATGTGCGGCTCGGTTGGGCGAAACGCC
>Ga0155472_166_pt4 | contig 34906 bp, 37 predicted proteins | sample RifCSPhighO2_12_FD_107130 | JGI IMG/M metagenome (GOLD analysis project Ga0155472, IMG submission 107130) | Gammaproteobacteria bacterium RIFCSPHIGHO2_12_FULL_63_22
GCCGGAACGTAAAAAATGATCTATTTCGCTCTGAAAAACCGCCGGCTCATCCGTAAGTTGGCGCAGGCGATGCGGCTGATGGCGCCGCACGACCGTAAGATATTTCTGGGACATTTCGTTGAAGAGGCGACCTTCATAGAACTTGCGCATCTGCATTCCATCAGCGTTGCTGAAGTGGAAGCGGCGCTTCGTCGCGGGCTTGAGATAGTCGCCGATGTCCTGGAGCCTGAGCTGCCGTGGTGGCGGCGGTTTTGGTACCGCTAAGCGCGTTTTGTTGCTTGCCAAGCAGTGGCCAGCCGGACAGGGTAAACCGTATCATGCGTACCGACCTGGACCATCTCCCCGCGAATAAGCAGCGCGAATTGGAGCGCGTTGTACAGATCATTTTCGAGGAATTCGAGGATGCACTGGCGCTCGCCCAAAAGCAGTGGAAGAAGAAAGGGCGGATCGAAAAAATTATCCTGTATGGCAGCTATGCCCGCGGCGGCTGGGTCGATGAGCCCCATACCGCAAAGGGATATCTGTCCGACTTTGATTTGCTCATCATCGTCAACGACAAGCGTCTGACGGAACGCGTCGATTATTGGCTGAAGCTTGATGACCGGCTCATCCGCGAACTTGCGATCGACAAGAACCTGCACACGCCCGTGAATTTTATTGTGCATACGTTGCAGGAGGTGAACGACGGTCTCGCGCACGGGCGATATTTTTTCATGGACGTCGCGAAGGACGGCATCGCGCTCTACAGCTACGACGACAAGGAACTCCATACTCCAAGACCGAAGACGCCGGAGCAGGCGCTCGCGATGGCGAGAGAGTATTTTGAAGAATGGTTTCCAGCGGCGATGAGAAAGCACGAATTCGCCAAATTTGGAATCGATAAGGGGCACCTGAAAGAAACAGCGTTTGAACTTCATCAAACTGCTGAGACATTGTACCATTGCGTGCTTTTAGTATGCAACTTCTATACCCCTCACGTTCACAATCTCGCGTTTCTCCGCACGCAGGCAGAGCGGATAGACATGCGCTTGGTCGACGCGTGGCCTCGAGAGCGGCGCGAAGACCGCGCGCTGTTTGAAAAGCTGAAGGAGGCCTATGTTAAGGCCCGATACTCGAAGCATTACCGTATCAGCCACGAAGAATTGCTTCGGCTGAGCGGGAACGTCGACGCGTTAGGGCAGGCTGTGCACGCGGTTTGCCTAGACCGAATTTCTGAGCTGGAAGCTAGGGTGCCTGCTTTAAGGTAGCGGGCAGCGTGCTCTCATGCTGCGAATTGGACAGCCGCGTTCCAATCGAAAAGTCATCCCTAAGCATTCCCTTCGCACTTACAACGGCGCGCGCGAAATTGGGCCGTCGCCGCGCCGAATGGCGTCCGGCGTGCAGTCGTCTCACTGGCCCGATGCGATGATCGACGCCAGCGATAGAGCTTCGGATATCATGCGGCGTCAATTCCAAGCCTGCCACGTGTAAAAGCGGCGTGTCGCCGCGACCGATCGGTGACCTAGGTATTGTCGCGACCTAGGACAATAGCGCGGCGCGTTCACGCACCGGAGCTAAAGCAGAAAAGAAGGCGCGGGCTGGATTGGCCCTGCGAGAAGGATGAAAAACATCTGACGCCGGGGCTGCCGCGAGCCCCGGCACAGGGCTCGTTCAAAACGAGTAAGCCCAATGACGAACTTCTATCTACCGAACGGCGCCATCGATCTCGTGATCGAGCCGCGCCCAACCATGCTCAACCTTGTGATCAAAGGCAGCGTCCCGCTGCGCACGGCGACGCGCGCCGACATGAAGTTGATGCGCTACATGGCATCGCTGATGCACAGCCGCGCGAGCCGGGATGTGCTAAACATGGCGGGCCTTCTGGCCGACAGCCTGTTTATCGAGACTCCTGCCGTCATCGTGCGGGCAACGGCCTGCGTCGCGCCGTTGTTCCTCGGCGAGATGGAAGCCGAGGCGATCGCAACCCGGCATCCGGTCGTGCTGCTGCGGCATTCGCAGGGGCCGGCTGCGATTGATGTGACGATCGACCTCGTCCTGCCTGACGACGGCGATCTTCGATGGCTTCAAGACTATCGGCTGTTCCGCGGCCTCGCCGGCGAAAGTTGGTTGGTGCCCGCGGGCGACGGCCCCTCGGTCCGATTGCTGCCACGCGGGCTCTTCCTGACCGAGCACGCGCCTTACGCCGACGACTGGGATCGGACGGCCGGCGTCGAGCGCGCGAGCGCGCATCTCAATGCCCATTTGCATGGAGGCTGGTCATGGAGATGAAAAGGCGACCTGCGCCAGACGGCCTCGATTTTGTGCCCGTAGAGGGCGGCAGCGATCCCAATCTCGTTTTCGGGGTCGTCCGACGCCGGATTGGAAAGGGAGCGATCCAGACCGCTCCTGCTTCCGTGCTCCGGCGTCTCTCACCGGGGCGCAGGGCCGATGTCGCCGCGCCATGGGAGCCTTCCTGCTACCGCTGGGACGTCCTGCTTCCACCGATGGCGCACGACGATTGCCTCGATCCCAAACGCCTGTGCGAGAAGTATGAGGAGCAAGCCTGTGAAGGTTTGAAGGATCTGCTCGTCATGATGACGATCCGCTTTCCCGACGCCGACCGGCTCCATGCCATCTGGGAAACCGTACGTGCATTTGCTTGCGAGCGCCTTTGCCGTGAACGCAGTCTCGCCGTCATCGCCGCCTTCCACCTCCCGGTCCAGATCGGCTCTACCAACCCACCGCACATCCATCTGATGGCGCTCGCCAGAGAGCTCAAAAGCTACGGCTTCACCGACTTTGTCCGGCCGTTGGCGGCAGATCCCGGCAAGGCGATCTTCGCCGCAGAGTGGGCCGAATGGCAGACCCGGTAGGGACGCGGCGCCGACGGCGTCTGACGAGGCGCCCCCTTGCCAGCGCGCGGCGACTGACGTCGCGAAGTGCCTCGAAAGAAAAAAGTCCAGCTGCGGCTGGAGCGAATGAAGGAAAGCAGCCGCTGCCCAGCCAACGCTGCCAACGAATGGATTGTACATGTCAAAATACCCCACCGCGACCGAGCGGGCCGAAGAAATGGAAACGCTGATGGCGGCGCTCGCTATCATCCAGGTCGCCGAACTCGATCTCGACGAGAAGCCGCCGATCCTGCCCGTGCAATGCGCGCATTATCTGATCGCCGCCGACGCCGATCTGCTCATCGTCCCGACCAAACCCTCGGCCGCTGGCGATCATCATATCGTCGAGGACATCATGTGCTTGTCGCGCTGCGACGCCCTGCTGGTCCACGTCGCACGCCCGAGCGTCGGCGAGAAGCGAGTGCTCGTAGACATCGGGATCGACGGCCTCGTACCCGTCTGGTTCCGGGAGTATCGGCCCTGCTTGATCCAACGCGCACTCCATTTCGTGCCCGATCAGGACGCGAGCAAACCCGCATTCAAACTGACCAAGCACGGCCTGGAGCGGGCGGCCGACTTCGACGCCCTGAGCTTTGAGTGGCTCTGACCCGTGCTGAGCGGGGTCGCATCGACGATTATGAAAAGGAAGAATCTATGCTGGTGGTAAATATCGAAATATGGCCTTGGGGCCGTGAGGAGCGGAAGTACAAGATCGGCGAGATCACCGCCGGGAATATCGCAGGCGGCCGCATCTCGAGCTACGAGGTTCGCGTTCAACAGGCGGCCTACGAGCCTGAAGGCGTACCCGCGATCGATAAAGAATTCCTGCTTCGCGATCACGACCGCCGCGCCGGCGCATTGGCGCTCATTCGTGACGCGCTGCTAATTGCCTTGCCACCTACCGAAGAAAGTTCCGGTGAGGCTGGTGCTGGGACCGAGGCATCTTCGCAGGAGGGGTGAGGCGATGGAGAAGCTCCCCGGTTCCCCGCGCTCTGGCTTCGCCGCCAGGACTGATATCGTACGGTTTGCGATAGCTAGCCGGCGCCGTCTAAGCGGGCCTGGCCTGCGCGCCTTCCTTGCTATCGCCGATCTTTGGGGACTGACCGAGGAACAGCGCCGGCTGATCCTCGGCTATCCCGCTCGATCGACCTATCAGGGCTGGGTCAAGAAAGCTCGCGAACGCCGCGACATCACGCTGAGCGTCGATGTCCTGATGCGGATTTCAGCGATCCTCGGCATTTACAACGGGCTTAGAATTCTCTTCGCCGACGACGATAAAGGTGTCGAATGGGTCCGGAGGCCTCATAAAGCCCGCGTTTTCGGTGGCGTGCCTCCGATCGAACTCATTACCAGTGGAACGCAGGACGCTCTTCTCACCGTACGCCGCTTCGTGGATGCTTCCTGTGGCGGACTCTACATGTCCCCGTCGTCGAACGAGCGCGATACGCCGCCTTATGACGATAGCGAGATCATATTCGATGGCGCGGACGATTGAGGGGCATCCGCTATATTGCCTCTCGTCCCCTGACCGCATCATGCTGAATCGCGACGAAGTTTTCGCGCCATCCGTTCATGCCTGATTGCGGCCTCGCGAAACCGGACCCGTGAAGATCCACATGGCAAAAATCCCGCCGAACTGTCGAAAGACAGCATATAAATCTCTTCGCAAGATCGCAGAGCAGCTGGGCGTTCCCTTTATCGTTCGTCCACCGGCAACATCGCCGACGGAGGATGGGAGCAAGGTGAACTTGCCGATCCGAAACGCTGATCGAATTGGGCCGTTGTAAGCGTATGCCGGTGATAGGTTCAAAGGGGCACCGGGAGGGCATCGGACATGATCTGATTTTCACCCGATGCTCATTGTCTCGCTGTAATTACCGCTCGACCCTTGAGCTAGCGACCCAGCGTAGCGGGGCAAGCTCAAACGAGTGTGGGCCCCTATGGCTGATTCGATCTTCGTTTGAACGACGGATCACCCGTTCGAGCGACAACCAGCCGGTCAGCCGGATATCGTCGCACGAGCGTGATGGTCTAGTTTGCCGGGGTCGCTCAGCCACAAGCGTCCGAGCGACGCCCGATGATCAAAGCACATATTTGCTGAGGTCGGTGTCGCCCACGATCTCCGAAAGCTGACGTTCGACATAGGCGGCGTCGATCTCGAGCGTCGTGCCGCCGACGTCTTCGGCGGTGAAGCTGATTTCTTCGACCAGCCGTTCCATGATCGTCTGCAAGCGGCGCGCGCCGATATTCTCGACCTTCTCGTTCACCTCGGCGGCGAGCTTCGCCACGCGCGCGATCGCCTCGCTCGTGAAGTTCAGCGTCACGCCTTCGGTGCCGAGCAGCGCCACATATTGTTCGGGGAGACCGGCCTTCGTCTCGCTGAGGATGCGGACGAAATCCTCTTCGGTCAGCGCGCCCAGTTCGACCCGGATCGGCAGGCGCCCCTGGAGTTCGGGGAGCAGGTCGCTGGGCTTCGCGACGTGGAAGGCACCCGACGCGATGAACAGGATGTGGTCGGTCTTCATCGGCCCATATTTGGTCGCGACCGTCGTGCCCTCGATCAGCGGCAACAAGTCGCGCTGGACGCCTTCGCGGCTCACCGATCCGCCGCGCACGTCGCTGACCGCGATCTTGTCGATCTCGTCGAGAAACACGATGCCATTGGCCTCGGCGTCGGCCAGCGCGACGCGTGCCACATCGTCTTGGTCGAGCCTTTTGTCCTGCTCTTCCTCGATCAGCCGTGTTGCCGCGTCGATCACCTTCAGCTTGCGGCGCTTCTTGGGCAGGCCGCCCATCGCTTTGCCGAGCATGTCGGACAGGTTGATCATGTTCATCTGGCCCGGCTGGCCGGGCAGGTCGAACGGCATGTTCGGCGCGTCGGCGACCTCGATCTCGACCTCGCTGTCGTCGAGATGGCCTTCGCGGATGCGCTGGCGGAAGCTCTGGCGCGTCGCCTCGCTGGCGCCCTTGCCGGTCAGCGCGTCGAGCAGCCGCTCCATCGCGGCCTCTTCGGCGGCGGCGCGCACGGCCTCGCGGCGGCGGTCCTTCTCGAGCCGCACAGCTTCCTCGACGAGGTCGCGCGCAATCTGTTCGACGTCGCGGCCGACATAGCCGACCTCGGTGAACTTGGTTGCCTCGACCTTGATGAACGGCGCGTCGGCGAGCTTCGCCAGACGCCGCGAAATCTCGGTCTTGCCGCAGCCGGTGGGGCCAATCATCAAGATATTCTTGGGACTCACCTCGTCGCGGAGGTCGGGCGAAAGCTGCTGACGGCGCCAGCGATTGCGCAGCGCGACGGCGACCGCCCGCTTGGCGGCATTCTGCCCGATGATATGCGTGTCGAGCGCAGCGACGATCGCCTTGGGAGTCAGGTCCTTGTTCATATGATTATGCCTGGATTTCGATGGTTTCTTCGGTGAACTGGTCGTTGGTGTAGACACAGATGTCGGCGGCGACCTCCATCGCCTTCTTCACGAGCACAGCCGGGTCCTTTTCATAGTCGACGAGCGCGCGCGCCGCCGAGAGCGCGAAATTGCCGCCCGAACCGATCGCGGCGACACCGCCCTTGGGTTCGAGCACGTCGCCGTTGCCGGTGATGACGAGCGTCACTTCCTTATCGGCGACGATCATCATCGCCTCCAGATTGCGAAGATATTTGTCGGTGCGCCAGTCCTTGGCGAGTTCGACCGCGGCACGGAGCAGCTGGCCGTTGTGGCGCTCGAGCTTGGCTTCGAGCCGCTCGAAAAGCGTGAAGGCATCGGCGGTCGCGCCGGCGAAACCGCCGATTACGCTACCGTCATGGAGGCGGCGCACCTTGCGGGCGTTGGGCTTCATCACCGTCTGGCCCATCGACACTTGGCCGTCACCGATGATGACGACCCTGTCGGCGCTGCGGGCGGAAAGGATGGTGGTTCCGTGCCAGGGCGAGGCACTTTGCGCATGGGGATTGGTCATGCGGCGCGATATGGGTGATGGCGGGCAGGGCCGCAAGGGATGTCGGGGATGGTGTCATGGAAAAAAGAGGGCAATCGCTCGTCGACGCTAAGGCGACGTCAATTTGCAATTATTGCAATTGATTGCTTTTCTGATCTTCCTTCCATGCAATTCTTCTTAAGACGGAAATTTCGTCTTGGGGCGGCCGAACATGATCTCGATGCAGTTGCGGCGTTTGTAGCGACGCTTGTCGTATTTGACGATCTTGTTCCGGATTTTTCGGCCCGGGATGCAGGGCGTGATACCCTTCTCCTGCAGGGCATCGCGGAACCAGTCGGTATCATAGCCTCGGTCTGCCAGCATCCATTGCGCTTTGGGCAGACTGTCGAGCAAAGCGGCCTCGCCAGCGTAGTCGCTGACCTCTCCGGCCGTCAGGAAGAAGCTGATCGGACGACCATTCGCATCGCCTCCCTGTTGTCGGTACGATCCGCAATCGTCGACCAGATCAAGGAGATGGACCGTCGGTTGCGCGTTATCGCCAGCCAGTCGCAGGCCTGCGAAATCCTGATGACGATCCCCGGCGTCGGCGTACAGACCTCGGCCGCCTTCGCGGCAGCGATCGATGGAGCCGGTCGGTTCAGGCAATCCCGCAATGTCGGGGCTTACTTCGGCCTTGTTCCCCGGCGCCATCAGTCGGGTGAGATCGACTGGACGGGTCGGATCACCAAGCAGGGTGACGGCATGGTGCGCAAACTGCTCTACGAAGCGGCCAACTCGATCCTCACTCGAAGCAGGGAGGCATTCGCCCTGAAGACCTGGGCGATGAGAATCGCAAAACGCCGCGGTCTGACAAAAGCCCGCGTCGCTCTCGCCCGCCGCCTTGCGGTCATCATGCACGCCATGCTGCGCGACGGCACTTTGTTCCAGGCATGAGATGAGGTAGAAACATTTTGCCAGCGGTGAAGCGCCACAGCTGATCCAAGGGCGGTGTCCCGCGAGGGAACGCAGGGACGGGCGATCTGCGAAGGTTACCGGATGGGCCCAAAAGCCCGCATCGAGTCAATGCAACGTTCGCCTCTGTGAGACCCGATATTGCACGACCAAGCTCCGGCTCGGCCAGTGCGGACAGATCCATGAAACCCTCATGGGATCAGCACCGTCTAAGCTCTGCAATTACAGATCCTGACCCGGTCGTGTTGACACTCAGGATTCCTCTGAGGGTGGATTTGTGATTCAAGCTGCTGGCTGGATGGAGGTCAGCATGGATGGAACGACAGGAACTGAGCGACGCGCTTTGGTTGCGGATTGAGCCGCACCTTCCGGGCAAAGTGAGCGACCCTGGCCGCACGGGGCGCGACAACCGGCTGTTTGTCGGAGCGATCTGGTGGCTGGCGCGCTCGGCCGCTCCAAAGGCGGGCTGAGCACCAAGGTTCATGTTGCGACCGACGCGCTGGGCCTGCCTGTCCGCATTGCCCTGACCGGCGGAGAGCGCAATGACATTACCCAGATCGAACCGCTGCTCGACGGTTTGAAGGCCCGCTTTGTCCTCGCTGATAAAGGGTATGATTGACAACGAGCAATGGACGCCATTGCCGCAACCGGGGCGATCCCCGTCGTGCCGCGCCGCAAAACCGCAGCCACATGGCGCCCCTTTGACAAGGCTCTCTACAAAGAGCGCAATCTCATCGAACGCTTCTTCAACAAGATCAAACACTTCCGCCGTATCGCCGCTCGGTACGACAGACTCGCAAGAAACTATGTCAGCTTCCTCTTCCTCGTCGCCGCAATCAAATGGCTCAAGTGAATGTCAACACGGGCCAGAGGCGCGTGCCGGTGCCGCCTGAGAGGATGACGGCAATGATCATCGCACGGGCCAGCACAGCAGCGCGCGCGCACCGGGTTGCAGCGCGATCGTATCGGCACGGTCGGTCGCGACGCATTTTCCGAGCGTCACCGCCTCCCCCTCGATATCGCATCCGTCCGACAGAGGCACAAAGATACAGTCTTCGGCCTCGCAAGGCAGAGGCGCTGTGGGATCGACTCCGGCCAGATGTAGCAGACGAAAATGGGGGCCGTCGACGAGCAGGCGGCCTTGGGTGGCATCGATGCGGCCGTCGCGCGGATCGGGGCGCGGCCGCATCTCGGCGACGGCGAGTCCCGCGTCTAGGTGCAATTCGCGCGGACGGCCATAGTCGTAGAGGCGGTAGGTGCAGTCGACATTCTGCTGCACCTCGACGACGATCAGTCCCGCGCCGATCGCGTGGATCGTGCCCGCGCGATTATAGACGAAATCGTCGGGATGAGCGACGCGCCAGTCGATCATGTCGACGATCGACCCGTCCAGCGCAGCGGTGCGGAGCGTTTCGGCCGTAGTCTCGGCACGCAGTCCGACACCCAGTTCGGCGTCGGGGCCTGCGTCGAGCACCAACCAGCATTCGTCCTTGCCGCGCGGGTAACCGGCCGCCTGCGCCGCATCGTCGCCGGGATGGACCTGGATCGACAAACGTTCCGACGTAAAGAGGAATTTGATCATAATCGGCGCGTCGGGATTGTCCGGACGCGTGAACCATATTTCGCCGATGCGGCGCCCATCGAAGTCTCCGAAATCCAAGGGGATGTCTGTCCGGCCCCATGGCTTTTCGACGGCTATGGCTTCCAGGTGGCGCAACATGATTGGTTGAATGCGATGCGGAGTGGGGGGCGTCAAGATCGCGTGATGTCGTTCGGAGCGGTTTCTTGCGTCGAGTCGGGCCACTGTTGTATCTTCATGCATGCGGCGTTAGTGGGCGCATCGCGGATACGGCGCCTAAGGCCTTGTTACACAGTTGGATCGATTTTTTGTGATGTTTTGGAAGCGAAAGCGCAATCTTGCCCCGGCGGCGACGCGGTCCGGACACAGAATTCCCGAGGGTGAGCGCGTCTATGCGATCGGCGACATCCATGGCCGCGATGATCTGTTCGCACGTCTGATCGAATTGATTCGTGCCGACAATGCAGAGCGTGGTCTGGCGCAGGTGACGCTTGTCCTGCTTGGCGACCTCGTCGATCGCGGACCCGAATCGGCGCAGGTGATCGAGCGCGCCATGCGACTGCACAACGAGTTTCCCGACACGCGGCTGCTCATCGGAAATCACGAGGAATGTTTTCTCGGGGCGCTGACCGGCGATGTGCGAAAGCTGAAATATTTCATGCGTATCGGTGGCGAAGCGACCGTCCAGAGCTATTGGCCGCGGGGCGAGGATTTGGCCGAGGCGAGTTTTGAAGAAGTGGCCGAGCGGCTTCCGGAGCTGGTCCCTGCGGCCCATGTGGATTTTCTGAGCCGGGGCGAAGATGTCGTGGAGATCGGCGACTATGCGTTCGTTCACGCCGGCGTTCGTCCCGGCGTGCCGCTGGAGAGGCAGGCGTTGTCCGATCTGCGATGGATTCGCGACGAATTCCTCGATCATGTCGGCGACCACGGCAAGATGATCGTCCATGGGCACAGCATCACCGCCGAACCCGACGAACAGTTGAACCGCATCGGCATCGACATAGGTGCGTTCCGGAGTGGTGCGCTTGCAGGGATCGGGCTTGAGGGGAGCGATCGCTGGTATATCGTCGCGCGCGAGGAATTGTTCGAAAACACGGCCTGACAGGGCGGTGATCCGCTGCGCCTCGGCTGGTCCGCGCATCAGCACATCTGGCGACTTCTACTGCTTGTCACGCCCCGCACGACAGTCTAAGTCGCGGCAACCTGAAAACAGGGCAGTTTCCGCCCGCTGGGATATCCATCAAAAGACCGCATGAGCAGACGTTGCCGATCCACTTCGACGCCCTGGCAGGATTTCAGGCGGGAGATACCCGCTTGGATTCCGCTCATGTTTCTGGTGTTCGTATTCCTCTTGGGGGGCGGTGCGCGTAGCGATATCGCGTCATTGCCTCTGCTGCGCGGTGGCGCCCTGCTATTCGCTTTCTGGGCGGCTTCGGGCATGACTGCCAGCGACTGGCAACGCATCCGCGCCCCGCTCGTCCTGCTGATCCTTCTTGCGATCTGGATCGCGGTCCAGTTGATTCCGCTTCCCGCGGACGTCTGGCATGGTCTCGCCGGCCGCGATGTCGTCGTTTCGATCGACCGGATCCTCGGGCAGGCAGACCTGTCTCGTCCGATGTCGCTGACACCATCGGAGACATGGAACAGTCTGTTCGCGATGACCGTGCCGATTGCGGCGCTGCTTCTTGCGGCCAGAACGCCGTCTGAAACCTATTCGCGTCTGCTGATGACGATCGTCGTTATCGCCTCCGTGAGCGGATTCCTGGGGCTTTTGCAGATTTCGTCAGGCGTCGGCAGCCCCTTCTATCTGTATCGCATCACCAATCCCGATTCGATCGTCGGGCTGTTCTCCAACCGCAATCACCATGCCGTGTTCCTCGCTTGCGCGATCGTGGTCGCCGCCATGTTGCTTCGTGATGAACTGATGCGCCGGCAACAGCGGACGCTGGTACGCGGCGCGCTGGCCTTTGCCATGATCGCATTGGCCGCACTGACCGCAATGATCGGATCGCGTGCGGGCCTCGCGGCGGGGGCGATCGCCTTTGCGGTCGGTTATGCAATGGTTGTGCCTGCCTGGCGGTCGCGCGAGATAGTTGCCCGCGACAATCGCGGGCGCCGTTCGCGTTCGGCACCGCCGTCGCGTTATGGTCACCTGCTGATCTATCTGCCTCCGGTCGTTCTCGCGGCGCTGCTCGGCGCGGCGTTCTGGCTATCGGGCCGTGCGACCGGGTTGACGCGCGTCGTCGGCGAGGATGTCGCGGCTGACCTGCGCGTCCAGGCTTGGCCGACGGTCCAGCAAATGATCGAGACCCACTGGCTGTTCGGTGCGGGCTTCGGTTCCTTCCCCGACCTCTACAAGATGCTCGAACCCGACCGTCTTCTCGATCCGACCTACTTCAATCACGCGCACAATGACTGGGTGGAAATCCTGATCACGGGCGGGTTGCCGTTCGCCCTGATCGTGCTGGCGGCGCTCATCTGGTTCGGCCGCGCCTTCATCCAGCGCGGAACACGGAACCTGGTCAAGGGGCATCGCGGCGATCTGCGTCTCCCTGTGCTGACCATCGTTCTGCTGTTCGCGGCGGCGAGCGCGGTCGATTACCCGCTGCGCGTGCCGTCGCTCCAGGCCATGACGATCATGCTGATCATCATGCTTTGTCGCCCCATGCCGACCCGGTCGAGGCCGGATTAGGCTTGCGAGCGATTTCGTGACGTTTATAGCGTGCAAACTCTTTTAAGCCGTGGGCCCAAGCAACGAAATCATGACTCTTTCATCTCCTATCATTCCTCTCGCATTGGTTGCTGCAGTCCTCACCGGATGCAGCGGTGGTCCCCCGCCGGTCGCCAGCACGCCGAATGCGCCGGTCACGAAGATCGACCAGTTGCCCGTTCCGACGGCGCGCGATGTCGTTCGCTCGACGCGAACCGCGCTGATCGGCCCGTTCAATGAACTGCGTGTCGAGGTCTTCAACGTCCCCGAAATGCAGCAGGATATCCTTACCGATGGCGAGGGCAATTTCTCCTTTCCGCTGATCGGTAGCGTTCAGGCTGCCGGCAAGACGCCAGCCGAGGTTTCGAACGACATTCGCTCGCGTCTCTCGGGGCGCTTCGTGCGCGATCCCAAGGTCACCGTGAATTTCAAATCGTCGGTCAACCCGCTGGTCCAGCAGGCGATGTCGGTCACCGTCGACGGCGAGGTGAAGCGCTCGGGCTCCTATCCGATCGTCGGTCGCGTAACCCTGATGCGCGCCGTGGCATTGGCCGGCGGCACCACCGAATTCGCCAAGCTGCAGGACGTCGTCATCTTCCGCGAAGTCGATGGCAAGCGTTTCGTCGGCCTCTATAATCTGGAGGCAATCCGGCGCGGCAATTACGCGGATCCCGAAGTTTTCCCGAGCGACGTCGTTATCGTCGGGGATTCGGTCGAGCGGCGCCGTCTCAAGGATATATTCCAAGTGGTGCCGACGTTGCTCGCGCCTCTGTTCTACCAATTGTAAATGAGAACGAATTCCCGATGAATGATATCTCTAACGGCGGCACGATGCTGGTCCCGGTTGATGCGCCGATGGGCTATTATGCCGATAGCGAACGCCCGTCGCTGCCGATGGTCGAACAGGTTTTGACGGCCGTGCTGAACCACAGGAACTCGGTTCTCGGTTCCTTGGTCGGCTGCCTGCTGCTCGGCTTGCTGGCGACTTTTCTTGCAACGCCGCAATATACATCGACCGCGCGTATCGAGATTCTGCCCGATTCCCCGGTGGCGACATCGGTTGAGGGGCAGCGCGACCGCGCGCTGATCAACGAGCTTTCGTTCTACAACACCCAATATTCGCTGCTGAAGTCGCGTTCGCTGGCCGAGCGCGTGGTGCGAGCGGGCAACCTGACCGCGGACAAGGATTTCATCGCTGCGTTCAAACTCGACAACCCCGAAGCGGGCATGTCGAGCGCCGAGCGCGGCAATCTGGCCAACGAAGCCGCTGACGCTCTGCTGGACGAATTGTCGGTGTCGCCGCTGCGCACCTCGAGCTTGGTCGACATCAGTATTTCGACGCCATCGCCCCGGCTGTCGGCGAAAATTGCCGACCTGTGGGTTTCGCAGTTCCTGCAAGCGTCGATCGATCGCCGCTTCGCCGCAACATCCGACGCGCGCGAATATCTGGAAACGCGCCTTGGTACGTTGCGTCAGAATCTGGAATCGTCGGAGCGGGCGCTGATCAACTATGCCACCAAAAAGGGCATCGTGACGATCACGTCGCAGACGGACATCAATGGCAAGACCCAGTCGCAGACGCTGATTGCGTCCGATATCGCCCAGATCGGCAAGGCGCTGACCGAAGCGCGGCAACAGCGGATCGCGGCTGAGGCTGACTTGTCGAACACGTTGACCGGCACTGCCCAGCTTAACGCTCAAACCATCGGCAACCTCCGTCAAAGGCGTGCCGAAGCAGAAGCCGAGTTGGCGCGCTTGCGCACGACTTTCGAGGACGATTATCCCGCCGTGGTTTCCGCTCGCGCGCTGGTTGCCACGCTCGACCGCAGCATCGTTGCGGAAACGTCGCGTTCCACGCAGGGTAACCAGCAAGCGTATAATGCTGCCGTCAAGCGCGAGCGCGAGTTGCAGTCGGCGCTTCAGAACCTGACCGTCAAATATAATACGCAGCAGCGTGAATCGATCCAGATGGCGATCCTTCAGCGCGAGGTGGATTCGAACCGCCAGCTTTATGAAGGGTTGTTGCAGCGGTACAAGGAAATCGGCGTCGCAGGGGTCGGCACCAACAACATCTCGGTCGTCGACCGTGCGAAGGTGCCCGACAAGCCGTCGAGCCCCAGCCTGATCTTCAACGTCGCACTGGCGCTGCTCGCCGGCATCGGTCTTGCTGCCGCGATCATATTCATCCTCGAGAAGCTGGACAGCTCGATCCGCGATCCGCAGGATGTGACATTGCAGTTCGGTCTGCCGCTGCTCGGCACCATACCGGAAATTCTCGATCAGCCCGTGGCCGAAGCGGTCGTCGACAAAAAGTCGGTGATCTATGAAGCTTATTTCTCGTTGATGACCAACCTGACCTTCCTGACGCCGCATGGCGCACCGCGGACGATCATGGTGACGTCGTCGCGGCCGAAGGAAGGCAAGAGCAACTCGTCGCTGTGTCTTGCGACGGTACTCGCCGCGACCGGCAAGACGGTCGTCATGGTGGATGCCGACGTTCGCAACCCGTCGTTGAACCGCTATCTCGACATCCCCAATGCTCGCGGTCTGAGCCACTATCTGTCGGGCGACGATGATATCGACGGCATGATTTCGGTGTTGCCGACCTATGGCTTCTCGATCATAACGGCGGGCAAGACGCCGCCCAATGCGGCCGAACTGCTCGGCAGTGATCGCCTCGACACCCTGATCGAAACGCTACTCAAGCGTTTCGATCATGTCTTGGTCGACTCGCCGCCGGTGCTCGGTCTTGCCGACGCGCCGTTGATCGCGCGCCGTGTGGAAGGCGTGCTGTTCACGATCGAAGCCAATTCGACCAAAACCCGCACGATCGCGACCTCGCTTGCCCGTCTGCGGATGTCGGGGGCGAAACTCTTCGGGGCGATCGTCACCAAGGTCGGTGCCAAGAACCAGGCCTATGGTTACGGCTATGGCTATGGATATGGCTTCAGCTACGGAGACTCCGACAAGGTCAAGAAATAGCGACCCCATTGGGCGTGAATGCAAGGCGCGAAGATGAATGTTGTTCATATAGCGGGCTGGGTCGCAACGACTGCTTTGGCAGTGGCCGTCGGGCTGTCCAGCCACGTCATCGCCAACCAGTCGAAGAATCCGGTGGCGTCGATTGCGGCCGGCTTCGGACCGGAAGGAAGCGCCAAAGCGAATCTGGCGGTGACGACATATGCTGTACGCGTCGCGAAGGATCCCAAGGCAGCGGTCAAGCCGCTGGAGCGCGCTATGGCGCGCGAGACCTATCGCTCTGAACCGCTGTCCTCCGCTGCCGTCGGCATCATGGCTGCTGCGATGCGCAAGCCTGCCGACCGGCAGGTTCGTGAAGAGCTGCTCGATCTTGCCGGACGCCTGTCGCGGCGCAATTCGCTGGTTGCGACACAGATATTGGAAGCATCTGCGCTGCGCGGCGACAATCGGACCTTTTTTGCCTGGCTATCGCGGTCCGCGCTGACGGACGACGAGCGGCGGACGCTTTATGTGGGCGCGATGGCCGACGCGACGGCGCGGGACGGTTCGGTCGAGGCGCTGACGCCGGTGATCGGTCCATCGCCTCGGTGGGACGAGACCTATTGGGAAATGGTCGTTCGGCGCCCCACGAGCCTCGTCAACGCGGCTAAGGTCCGCATCGCCGTTGCCGGCAAACCTTGGCGCCAGACCGAAATCAAGTCGACCGACCGCAAGCTGGCCGTCAACCTAGCAGACAATGGCGAGTTCGAGATGGTGCGCCAGCTCGGCCTCGCGCTGGGGCAAGGGAGAGGAAAGCGCGACGCGAACCTGATCGTCAACGGTAATTTCGCAAGACAGCCGGAACTGCCCCCGCTCGACTGGAACCTGACCGCGCTCGGCAATCTTGGCGCCTCGATCGAAACCCGGGACAAGGGCCTGGTGATTTCGGCAATCGGGGGCGCACGAGGGATTGCTGCGCGTCAGCTTATCCGCTTGCCCGCTGGGCGCTATACGCTGGGATGGGTCCAATCGAGCAGCGCCCCCGTAAAGACCGATGCATTATTCGCGCGTATCCGTTGCGCGGACCCGGAGAGCGATCCGCTGGCCGCCGCTACCATTCCGCTGGTTACAGGAAAACGTAGCGCCGCGGTCGAGATGCCTTCGGACGGATGTATGTGGCGCTGGCTGTCGGTCGAAGTTGCGGTTCCGGACGATGCCGCCGGGGTTGACGCTTATTTGCGAGACCTGTCGCTGACTCCCGCTGCCGAAACCGTCGCGGAAATGCCGCCGCACCGACCGTAAATAGGCGCGATGTTTTCGCGGGTGAGAGAGGCTCGATTGCCACTCAGAATATTCGTGACCGGTACGGCAGGTTTTATCAGCTTCCATCTTGTAAAGCGGCTGCTTGACGAAGGCTTCGTCGTGTTCGGCTATGACGGAATGACCGACTATTACGATGTCGCTCTGAAACGGCGCCGGCACCAGATGCTGCTCCAGAAGCCGGATTTCCAAGCGATCGAGGCGATGCTGGAGGACCAGCAGGCGATCGACAAGGCGGTCGATGCGTTCGATCCCGACGTGATCGTTCATCTCCCGGCATAGGCCGGAGTGCGTTATTCGCTCGAGCAGCCGAAGGCTTATCTCGAGGCCAATGTGGACGGCACCTTTCATGCCATGGAAGCGGCCCGGCGGCATGCGGTCGATCATCTGCTGATGGCGTCGACATCGTCGGTCTATGGCGGCAGCGAGGAGATGCCCTTCGCCGAAACCGCCAAGGCCGATATGCGGCTGACCATCTACGCCGCGACCAAGAAAGCGATCGAGGCGATGGGACATGCCTATGCCCATCTCTGGGGGGTGCCGACAACCATGTTCCGCTTCTTTACGGTCTATGGGCCGTGGACGCCCAGACATGGTTATATACAAGTTCGTCGATGCGATCTCGATGGTCGCCCGATCGACCTCTATAATGGCGGCGATTTGTACCGCGATTTCACCTATGTCGGCGATTCGGTCGAGGGCATCCGCCTGCTGATCGATGCCGTGCCCGTGAGGCCCGGAAGTGCCGAGAAAATCGAGCCCTCGGACAGCCTGTCCCACGTCGCCCTGTTTCGCGTCGTCAATATCGGGAACAGCGACAAGGCTCGTCTGCTCGATTTCGTGTCGGCGATCGAGGCGGCGACGGGGCTGAAAGCCGAGCGCAATATGATGCCGATGCAGAAGGGTGATGTCGTCGCGACCTGGGCCAATGCCGACCTGCTCTTCCGATTGACCGGCTATCACCCGCGAACCGATGTCCGCAAGGGCGTCGCGAAATTCGTCGACTGGTATCGCAATTATTACGACAAATGATGCTTGTGATGCGGGCAGTATTCTTTGCTATGGCCAAGAAATCCCGCTAGGGCGCTGGAAATGGCGGCCCCCCTTTCATCTCAACAAGAGATAGCGTCAGTTGAAGCGGTTCCTATGCAGCAGATGATTGAGTTCGATCGAGCTAACCGGCCGGGCCGGGTGCAGCTTTTTTTTGGTTCCTTGCGTGCACAGGCCGCACTTTGCCTGCTGTTCGGTGTCGCGATTCCGGTCCTTATCTATTTTCGCGGCGACGTCGGATTCATCGCGCGGAATGCGTCGGCGGTCAATTCGACGCTGGTCGCCGCTGTCGCGACGCTGAGCGGTGTTGTTGCGGTACGCAAGTTCGGTATCTTTCCCGGCACGATCACCGCCAGCTATATTTTTCCGGCCTTTGCTGCCTGTTACAGCGTCGCGGTTTCCGTCGTTCTGCTCGCGCGCGAACCCTATAGCGGCGCGCTTTTGACGTTGACATTTCTTACGGCGACCGCAGTCCGCTTCGCGATAAGCGCGCTGGAACGGCGCGACGACGCGGGGCGCTATTATCTGGTTCCCGGCGGCGACATTGACCGATTGCTGCCCGACGTAGGTCTGGTGTCGACCACGCTCCACACCCCGATGCTGCCGGCCGACGCCGACGCCGTCATCGTTGCCGACCTGCACCATGATCACACCGCCGAATGGGAGCGTGTCTTCGCAATCGCCGCGCTGCACGGTCTGGGCGTCTATCACTACAAGCAGGTTTGGGAGGCGCAGACCGGAAAGGTGCATATCGAGCATCTTTCGGAAAACAGCTTCGGCTCGCTGCTGCCCAGCAATTCCTATGCAAAGGTGAAGCGGCTGATCGATATCCTGTTCAGTCTGGCCGTGATCCCGATCCTGATCGTTCCGCTGGCCGTGGCTGCTCTCGTTATCCGCTTCGATTCACCGGGCCCGATCTTCTTTCGCCAGGATCGCATCGGCTATCGCGGCAAGGCGTTCAGCGTACTCAAGTTCCGGACGATGCGCGTTGCGGCGCCTGCCACCGAGGGTGTCGACCGCCTGCATGCCGCGATCACGCAAGACGACGACGTGCGAATCACCAAGGTTGGCCGTTTCCTTCGCAAGACGCGGATCGATGAACTGCCGCAGGTCTTCAATATTCTGCGCGGTGAAATGAGTTGGATCGGTCCACGGCCGGAGGCGCAGCCGCTGTCCGAATGGTATGAAAGCGAGATTCCCTTCTACCTCTACCGGCATATCGTTCGGCCGGGCATCACCGGTTGGGCGCAGGTAAACCAGGGGCATGTTGCGGGGATCAGCGAGGTTCATGATAAGCTGCGCTTCGATTTCTATTACATCAAGAATTTCTCGATGTGGCTCGACCTTGTGATCCTCTTCAAGACCGCGGTGGTGGTGGTGCGCGGATCGGGAGCGAAATAAGCTAGGCCGTTTTGGCCCGGGCTATCCTTCCCATATTCTCTCAACGGCCAGCCGCTCGTCGCGGCCAGGCGGCGGTCGCTTCGAAATGGTTAGAACCCCAAGATATTTGCTTTGCAAACGGGGGCGGATCGACTAACCGTTCACGCGTGAACGAACTAAGGAGAGGCGATCGGTCTTGCCGGCAACATGCGGGCCGGACCGTGCGGTACCCGTTACGATGATCGACGACAAAATTGCAACACGACGGGAGGACGTGCGCTTTCGCGTGCTTCGCCTGATCGAGAAGTCTCCCGAAGCGTCGCAGCGGGAGATCGCCGATGCGCTCGGGGTGAGCGTCGGCGCGGTCAATTATTGCGTCCGCGCGCTCATCGACAAAGGGCATATCAAGGTCGCCAATTTTCGCGCTTCGAAGAACAAGCTTGGCTATGTCTATGTGCTAACGCCCGAGGGGATCGCGGCCCGGGCGAATCTGGCGGTCCGCTTCATCGAGCGCAAACTGGCCGAATATAATACGATCAAGGATGAACTGGATCAGCTTCGGAGCGAATTCTCCGACGACGGCGGTGCTGCGAAGGGGCGGGGGGGATGAGCGGGAAACTTCGCGTCCTCACTGTGTTCGGAACACGGCCCGAAGCGATCAAGATGGCGCCTGTCGTGCGCGTGCTCGCCGCGGCGGCGGATGTCGATGCGCGCGTCTGCATCACGGCGCAGCATCGCGAAATGCTCGACCAGGTGCTCGACCTCTTCGCCATTGTTCCCGATTACGACCTCAACCTGATGAAGCGAGGGCAGGATCTTACCGATATCACGGTGAGCGTCCTGCAAGGCCTGCGGTCCGTACTCGCCGAATTTCAGCCTGACCTGCTGCTCGTCCATGGCGACACGACGACGACGCTGTCGGCGTCGCTTGCGGCCTATTATCAGCGCATCGCGGTCGGGCATGTCGAGGCGGGGCTGCGCACCGGCAACATATTTTCGCCCTGGCCCGAGGAGATCAATCGCAAGGTGGCGGGGACGGTCGCGCGGCTTCATTTCGCGCCGACCGAACGGTCTCGCGCCAATCTGCTCGCCGAAAATGTGCCGGCCGACCATGTTCATGTGACCGGAAACACCGTGATTGATGCGTTGCGGGACATCGTCGCACGGCTCGAAGCCGATGAAACGCTGTCGGGCGAACTTGCGGCGCGCTTCGGCCTCGACGCACGCAAGCGGATGATCCTCGTCACGGGGCACCGCCGCGAAAGTTTCGGACAGGGTTTCGAGCGGATATGCGCCGCGCTGGCGCAGATCGCGCGGCGTGACGATGTCGAGATCGTCTATCCGGTCCACCTGAATCCGAATGTGAAGGGGCCGGTCGAGGCGCATCTTGGCGGTGTTGCCAACATCCATCTTATCGCGCCGCAGGACTATCTGCCCTTTGTCTATCTGATGCATCGCTCGACGCTGATCCTGACGGATTCCGGCGGTGTGCAGGAGGAGGCGCCCTCGCTTGGAAAGCCGGTGCTTGTCATGCGCGATACGACCGAGCGGCCCGAAGCGGTCGAGGCCGGGACGGTCAGGCTGGTCGGCACCGACGCGGGCCTGATCGTGGAGAGCGTCGATCGCCTGCTCGACGACCGCACCGCCTATGAGGCGATGAGCTTTGCCCATAATCCCTATGGTGACGGCCAGGCGGCGGGACGGATATTGTCGGCGATCCGCCAATGGCGACCCGAACCTGCGGAGCGATGATGCGATGACCCGCGAATTCAAGACCATTTCCGTGATCGGGCTCGGCTACATCGGCCTGCCCACGGCCGCGATGTTCGCGTCGCGCAAGATTCATGTCGTTGGGGTCGATGTCGACACGAAAGCGATCGAGGCTATCAATCGCGGCGCGATTCATATCGTTGAACCCGATCTGGACATCGTCGTGCAGGCGGCGGTCCAGCAGGGCTATCTGCGTGCGACCGCCGTGCCGGAGGCGGCTGACGCCTTCCTGATCGCGGTACCGACCCCGTTCAAAGGCGACAATCGCGACCCCGATCTCGCCTATATCGAGGCTGCGGCAAAGGCCATCGCCCCGGTTCTGGCGCCCGGAAATCTGGTGGTCCTCGAATCGACGTCGCCCGTCGGCGCGACCGAGCGGATGGCCGGCTGGCTCGCCGAAGCGCGCCCTGACCTCAGCTTTCCACAAACCGCGGGCGAAGCGTCGGATATCCGTATCGCCCATTGTCCCGAGCGGGTGCTGCCGGGCAAGGTCATGCGCGAGCTGATCACCAACGACAGGGTCATCGGCGGAATGACGCCGCGCTGCTCGGCGGTCGCGGCGCGGCTCTATCGCGCTTTCGTGCTCGGCGAATGCGTGCTCGCATCGAGCCCGCGCGTTGCCGAGATGGCCAAGCTGACCGAGAACAGCTTCCGCGATGTCAATATCGCCTTCGCCAACGAGTTGTCGCTGATCAGCCATGACCTCGACATAGATGTCTGGGAGCTGATCCGCCTCGCGAACCGCCACCCGCGCGTGAACATCCTGCAGCCGGGGCCCGGCGTCGGCGGCCATTGCATCGCGGTCGATCCCTGGTTCATCGTTTCGTCGGCGCCCGAGCGGGCGCGGCTGATCCGGACCGCGCGCGAGGTCAATGATTCCAAGCCGCACTGGGTGCTCGACCAGGTGCGCGCCGCGATCGGTGCCTGCCTGATGGCCGATGCATCGCGCACGGCAAGCGAGGTCGTGCTCGCGGTCTATGGTCTTGCGTTCAAGCCGGACATCGACGACCTGCGGGAAAGCCCAGCGCTGGAAATCGCGCGCGATCTGGTCGTGAGCCATCCGGGGCCGCTGCGCGTCGTCGAACCCAATATCGGGGGGCTGCCCGCCGGAATGGGCCACGCCGAACTCACCTCTTTCGACGCCGCGGCAGACGCGGACATTCACCTCCTGCTGGTCGACCACCGCGAATTCCGGTCGCGGCAGAAGCCGGCAAAAACCACTCTCGACATGCGGGGCATATGGACAAATCAAAAGGGTACGACGGCATGATAGACGCTTCGGAAGCGCGGATTGCCGTTGTTGGACTGGGCTATGTCGGCCTGCCGCTGGCCGTCGAGTTCGCCAAACTTGGCAGCGTGATCGGCTTTGACATCAACATGTCGCGTATCGCCGCGCTGGCTGACGGCAGGGACGAGACGCTGGAGGTCGAGCCGGAAGAGCTCGCCGCAGCGACCGGTCTCAGCTTTACGGGCGATCTTGAGGCGCTGCGTTCGGCCAATTTCTATATCATAACCGTGCCGACGCCGATCGACCGGTCGAAGCGTCCCGACCTGAACGCGCTTGTCCGGGCGTCCGAAACCGTCGGCAAGGTTCTCAGGGCGGGCGATATCGTCGTCTATGAATCGACCGTCTATCCCGGTGCGACCGAGGAAGATTGCGTGCCCGTGCTCGAAAAGACGTCGGGCCTCGTCTTCAATCGCGATTTCTTCGTCGGATACAGCCCCGAACGCATCAATCCGGGCGACAAGGTCCACCGCCTTCCCGATATTCACAAGATCACCTCGGGCTCGACCCCCGAAGCGGCGGAACTCGTCGACGCGGTCTATCGCCGGATCATCCGCGCCGGCACGCACAAGGCCCCGTCGATCCGCGTCGCGGAGGCGGCGAAGGTGATCGAGAATACCCAGCGCGACCTCAATATCGGGCTGGTGAACGAGCTTGCGATCATCTTCAATCGCATGGGTATCGATACCGAGGATGTTCTCGCGGCGGCTGGAACCAAGTGGAACTTCCTGCCGTTCCGCCCCGGCCTCGTCGGCGGCCACTGCATCGGCGTCGATCCTTATTATCTGACACACAAGGCCGAGATGGTAGGGCATCTGCCCGAGATCATTCTGGCCGGCCGCCGCCTCAACGATGCGATGGGAAAATATGTCGCCGAGCAGATGGTGAAAGCGCTGCTCAAGCGCCGGATCCATGTGAATGGCGCGCGTATCCTGGTGCTGGGCCTGACCTTCAAGGAAAACTGCCCCGATCTTCGCAACACCCGCGTCACCGATGTCATCGACGAGTTGCGCGAGTATGGCGCGATCGTCGACGTGTACGACCCCTGGGTCCACGCAGGCGAGGCGATGGCCGAGCTTGGCTATCACCCCATCGAGGAGCCGGAGGCCGGCAATTATGACGGGATCATACTGGCCGTGGCGCACGATCATTTCCGCGATCGCGGCAGTCCATGGGCGCGTACCTTCGGCAAGCCCAACCATATTTTCTACGACCTCAAATCGGTATTTCGGGCGGACCAGTCCGACATGCGGCTGTAATTTCTTGAAACGGACAGGATGATATGAAGAATTTTGCGATCATCGGCGTCGGCGGCTACATCGCTCCCCGCCACATGCAGGCCATCCGCGACACCGGCAACCGGCTGGTCGCGGCGCTGGATGTCAACGATTCGGTCGGAATCATCGACAGCTATTTCCCCGACGCGCATTTCTTCACCGAGTTCGAGCGCTTCGATCGCCACATCGACAAGCTGCGTCGCCGGCAGTCGGACGATGTCGTGCATTATACGTCGATCTGTTCGCCGAATTATCTGCACGATTCGCACATCCGCTTCGCCCTGCGTTCGGGCAGCCACGCGATCTGCGAAAAGCCGGTGGTGCTCAATCCGTGGAACATCGACGGATTACTGGAAATCGAGAAGGATACCGGCCGCCAGATCAACACGATCCTGCAATTGCGCCTGCATCCGTCGATCATCGCGCTCAAGAACAAGATTGCCGCCGAAAAATCGGACAGCAAGCACGAGGTCGATCTGACCTACATCACCTCGCGCGGTCACTGGTATCTCCAGAGCTGGAAGGGCGACGAGCAGCGTTCTGGCGGCGTCGCCACCAACATCGGGGTCCATTTCTTCGACATGCTCCATTTCCTGTTCGGGAAGCTGCAGCAGAATGTCGTACACCATTCGGAACCGACGAAGCAGGCGGGTTACCTCGAATATGAACACGCGCGCGTGCGGTGGTTCCTGTCGATCGATATCGACGATGTTCCGGCCGAGCTGCGCACCAACGGTCAACGTACCTATCGCTCGATCACAATCGACGGCGAAGAAATCGAATTTTCGGGCGGCTTCACCGATCTTCACACGCGCAGCTATGAAGAGATTCTCGCGGGCAACGGGTTCGGCGTCGACGAAAACCGCGTTGCGATGGAATCGGTCGCGACGATCCGTAGCGCGCAGCCGACGCCGTCGATCGGCGAACGCCACCCGTTTCTCGATCGCGGTTGAGGGCGGCAAGCGGCCATGAACGTGCAGATCCATCCGAGCGCGATCGTCGACGAGGGCGCCGTCATCGGCGAGGGAAGCCGTGTGTGGCACTTCGTCCACGTGTGCGGCGGTGCGCGGATCGGCGCGCGCGTGTCGCTGGGGCAGAATGTTTTCGTCGGCAACCGCGTGGTGATCGGCGACGACTGCAAGATCCAGAACAATGTATCGGTGTATGACAATGTGACGCTGGAGGACGGCGTTTTCTGCGGCCCCAGCATGGTGTTCACCAATGTCTATAACCCGCGCGCCGAGGTCGAGCGGAAGAGCGAGTTTCGCGACACGCTCGTCCGCCGCGGCGCGACGCTTGGGGCCAATTCCACGATCGTGTGCGGCGTCACCATCGGGGCCTATGCCTTTGTCGGCGCCGGCGCAGTGATCAATCACGACGTTCCCGACTATGCGCTGATGGTCGGCGTGCCGGCGCGGCAGATCGGATGGATGAGCGAATATGGCGAGCGGCTGCCGCTGTCGCTGACGGGCGATGGCGAAGCCGTCTGCCCGCACAGCGGCATGGTCTATCGGCTAACGGACGGTGTCCTCGGCCGCGGAGAGGAATGAAGATGCAATTTGTCGATCTGGGCGCGCAACTCGCGCGCGTTCGCCCGCAGGTGGATGCGGGGATTGCCCGCGTCCTCGAGCACGGGAAATATATTCTCGGTCCCGAGGTAGAGCAGCTTGAAGGCCAACTCGCCGACTTTGCCGGCGTCCCGCATTGCATCTCGTGCGCCAACGGGACCGATGCGCTGCAGATCGCGCTGATGGCGCTCGGCGCAGGTCCGGGCGATGAGGTAATTACCCCGGGCTTCACCTATATCGCGACCGCCGAGGCGGCGGCGGTGCTTGGTGCGCGTCCGGTTTATGTCGATGTCGATCCAATCACTTACAACATCGATCCGACGCTGATCGAGGCGGCAATCACGCCGCGCACGCGCGCAATCATCGCGGTGTCGCTCTATGGTCAGTGTGCCGATTTCGACGCGATCAACGCCGTTGCCGCCAGGCATGGCATCACGGTCATCGAAGACGCCGCACAAAGCTATGGCGGGACATACAGGGGGCGCAAGTCGGGCAGCCTGACGACGATCGCCTGCACCAGCTTTTTTCCGTCGAAGCCGCTCGGCTGCTATGGCGATGGCGGCGCGATGTTCACCACCGACGACGAGCTTGCGAAGAGCCTGCGCCGCATCGCGCGCCACGGGCAGGAGGGCCGCTACAATCATGTCTGCATCGGCATGAACAGTCGGCTCGACAGCATTCAGGCGGCAGTATTGCTCGCAAAAATGACGATCTTCCCCGAAGAGCTCGAATTGCGTCAGGCGGTCGCCGATCGTTATGGCGATTTGCTGAAGGCTGCGGGCCTCGATTGCGGGCCGGTCGTTTACGACGGCAACCGTAGCGCGTGGGCGCAATATACGGTTCGGCTGCCCGATCGCGCGGCGGTACAAAAGGCCTTCGCGGATGCGGGAATTCCAAGTGTCGTCCATTATCCCGCGCCGCTCAACCGCCAGCCGGCAGTTGCCGACCCGGAGGCGGTGCTGCCCATCGGCGACCGGGCGGCGGAAGAGGTGCTGAGCCTGCCGATGCATCCCTATCTCGAAGCCGGGCAACAGGCGCGGGTGGTCGAAGTGCTCGCGGGCGCGATGCGCGCCGCCGAAGCCGCCGCGGCTTGATGCAGGGCTCGCCCGGACGACCTTCATGCGTAGCGACGCCGCGACATTCTGGAGAAATACCGCATCGGTCCTGAGCGGCACTATGGTCGCGCAGGCCATCCCGCTCGTCGGGACGCTGATCATGGCGCGGCTCTATGCTCCGGCGCATTTCGGAACCTTCGCGGCCTGGCTTGCGATCGTCACGGTGCTGGCGGTCGCTCTGACCGGGCGGTTTGAAGCGAGCCTGGCGGTCGTCGACGACGGCGAGGCGCGCCGCACCGCATTCTTCGCGACGCTCACGACGACGGGGCTGCTCGGGTTGACTGCGGCGCTGGTCGTCGCGACCCTTTCTTTCAGCGCCTCCGCGATCCTTGGAATGCCGCCCTTGCTGGCGACGCTGCTGGTGCCCGCCGCTTTCGCCTATGCGCTGTCGCAAAGCTGGGAATCGCTCGCGGCTGCGGAGGGCAGCTATCGATGGCTGTCGATATTGCGCATCATCCAGGCGTCGCTGATCCTGGCCATTCAGGTGGGGGCGGGCATTTTCCGTCCATCGGCCGAAGGGCTCGCATGCGCTTTCGCGATCGGCGTCGGGCTGACGTTGCTGGTATCGAGCCGCGTCTTTCCTATGGTACTGCCGCCTGCGGGCGAGCGGTGGGCACGGCTTCGTGCCTTCTGGCGCGACCAGCGCAGCTTCCCGATGTTCGCCTTGCCCGCGGATACGATCAACACCTTTTCGGCGCAGCTTCCCGTTCTCATCGTCGCGAGCCGCTTCGGCGCCGACTACGCCGGCTATCTGGCAATGACGATCCGGTTGCTCGGGGCGCCGGTAACGCTGCTCGGGCGCTCGGTTCTGGACGTGTTCAAACGCTATGCCTCGGTCAGTTTCCGCGAGAAGGGGCATTGCCGCGAGGAGTATCTCCAGACGTTGCGGACGCTGGCGCTGGGGGCACTGGCCTTTTGCATCGCCATGCTGATCGCCGGAAAGACCGCTTTCGTGCTGCTGCTGGGATCCAAATGGGCGATGGCGGGCGAGATCGCGATCTGGCTGCTGCCGCTGTTCAGCCTGCGCTTCGTGGCGAGTCCGCTCAGCTATACTTTTTACATCGTCGGCAAGCAGCATGTCGATCTGGTCTGGCAGATCGCGCTGTTGGCGATGACCGTCGCGACGCTGAATATTGCGGCGAGTCCCGATGTGGCGCTGAAGACCTACACTTATGGATATAGCCTGCTCTATCTTGCCTATATCTACCTGTCGTATCGCTGCAGCCTGGGCATGAAGCCAATGAAATCAATGGTGTAACGGAAGATCATGAAGAGCGTCATCTATATCGTGGACTATGGGCAGGGAAACCTCGGCTCGATCCGCAACATGCTGCATTTCCTTGGATATGACTCGCAAATCACGTCCGATCCGGGCGACGTCGCGCGGGCCGAAAAGCTGATCCTTCCGGGTGTCGGGGCGTTCGACACCGGGGTGCGCGAACTCGAACGCCGCGGGCTTGTTGACGTGCTTCATCGCCGCGCGATCGAGGACAAGGTTCCGATCCTTGGCATCTGTCTTGGCGCGCAATTGATGACGCGCGGCAGCGAGGAGGGCGATCGCCCGGGACTCGGCTGGTTCGACGCGGAGACCGTCCGCTTCCGCTTCGACGAGGCCGAGCAGAAGCTGCCCGTTCCGAATATCGGCTGGCGGCGGGTGATCGCGCACGGCGAGGCGAATTTGATGCAAGGTTGGGAAGGGCCGGCGAAATTCTATTTCGTCCATTCCTATTACATGCGGCAGGCGGGGCAGAAGGACGTCGCCTTCTCCTCCAGCTACGGCCAGGAATTCGTCGCGGGGCTGCAGCGCGACAATATCTACAGCGCCCAGTTCCATCCCGAAAAGAGCCACAAATACGGCCTCCATCTGATGCGGAGATTCGCAAATGTTTGAGGCGCAGCCACGGATCATCCCGACGCTTCTGATGCGCGACGAGGGGCTCTACAAGACGCGCAAGTTCCGCGACGGCGTCTATGTCGGCGATCCGGTGAACACGATCCGCATCTTCAACCAGAAGGAAGTCGACGAGCTGATCCTGCTGGATATCGGCGCGGCGCGGCAGCCGAAGGTCATCGACCTCGGCTATCTGGGCGAGATCGCGTCCGAATGCTTCATGCCGCTGAGCTATGGCGGCGGCATCCGCGATGCTGAGACTGCGCGCAAGCTGCTGTCGACGGGTATCGAGCGCGTGATCATCAACACGGGCGCGCATGACAATCCCGATTTCGTTGCGGCGCTGACGCGCGAATATGGCGCCTCGTCGGTGATCGGATCGGTCGACGTCGGGCTGCACTGCGGCGAGCGTGCGGTCTTCGTTGCGGGCGGCCAGCGGCGCATCGCCGCCGACCCGATCGACTGGTGTCGCCGGATGGAAGATCTGGGCGTCGGCGAAATCATGGTCAACGCGATCAACCGCGACGGCGAGCTATGCGGCTATGACATCGATCTGATCGAGAAGGCCTGCGCGAGCGTGTCGATCCCCGTGATCGCATGTGGCGGCGCGCGGTCGGCCGAGGATTTCCGCGCCGCGCGCGCTGCGGGCGCGCAGGCGATGGCGGCGGGCGCGATGTTCGTCTTTCGCGGCAAGCATCGCGCGGTGCTGATCCAGTACACCAGCGCCGATCATGTTTTCGGAGAGGCTTGAGTGGTTTCCTATCAGATTTGCCGCCGATGCGTCATGGATTCGTCGATGCCCGGAACGGTCTTCGACGAAGAGGGCATCTGCAACAATTGCCGCGATTTCGACGCGCAGGCTCCCGTCACCTGGTTTCCGAACGAGGAAGGCCAGCACCGGCTGGAACAGATGCTCCAGACGATCAAATCGCGCGGCGCGGGTCAGGAGTACGACTGTATTTTCGGCCTTTCGGGCGGTGTCGACAGTTCGTACCTCGCGCTGAAACTGAAGGAATGGGGGCTCAACCCGCTGGTCGTCCATGTCGACGCCGGATGGAATACCGAGCTGGCGGTCCAGAATATTCAGGCGGTACTCGATCACACCGGGTTCGACTTGTGCACGGAAGTTGTCGACTGGAAAACGATGAAGGATCTGCAGGCTGCCTATTTCCGCAGCGGCGTGACCAATCAGGACGTCCCCCAGGACCATGTCTTCATGGCGACGCTCTTTCATTATGCGAAGAAGTTCGGGATCAAGTCGATCATCAGCGGGCATAATTTCGCGACGGAATCGGTGCCGATGCGCTGGCAGCACAATGCAATGGACCGCATCAACCTGCGCGCCATCCACAAGGCCTATGGGCGGCGTCCGCTGAAGGGATATCGCACCGTATCCTTCGTCGACTTCTATTTGCTCATTCCGGTCCTGCATCGGATCAAATTCTATCGCCCGCTCAACCTCATTCCCTATGACAAGGACGAGGCGATTGCCGAACTGGAGAAGGTCGGCTGGAAGCGTTACGCGCGCAAGCATGGCGAATCCGAATTCACCAAATTCTTCCAGGACTATTATCTTCCGGTGAAGTTCGGCATCGACAAGCGGCGCACGCATCTGTCGGGTATCATCCTGTCGGGCGCGATCACGCGCGACCAGGCGCTCGCACAACTGCAGCAGCCGAACTACGACGAGGATAGCGTCCACCGCGACATCGAATATTTCTGCAAGAAGATCGGCGTCGACCAGGCCGAGTTCGACGAGGTTTTCGCCCGCAAGCCCGACGATCATCTGGATTACTCCACCTGGAACCCCCTGCTGGCGTCGCTCCGCTGGATGAAGCGGCTGATCCGTGTTTCCCCGCTGGGCTGACGACACTTCGCCCGGAACAGAATTTCAGAGGAATTGAATGAAATGAAGATCGTAACGGTCATTGGGGCCCGCCCGCAATTCGTGAAAGCGGCGGTGGTATCGCGCGCGCTGGCGGAGGCGGGCGGTATCGATGAGGTTATCGTGCATACGGGGCAGCACTATGACCCCAACATGTCCGAGATATTCTTCGAGGAACTCAGCATCCCGAGCCCCCAGCATCATCTGGGAATCGGCAGCGGACCGCATGGTGCGATGACGGGCCGCCAGCTTGAGGCGATCGAGACCGTGCTGATCGACGAGAAGCCCGACTGGGTACTCGTCTATGGCGACACCAATTCGACGCTTGCCGGCGCGCTTGCCGCCGCCAAACTTCACATTCCCGTGGCGCACGTCGAGGCAGGCCTTCGTTCGTTCAACCGCCGGATGCCCGAAGAGATCAATCGCATCCTGACCGACCATGTCGCATCGCTGCTGCTGACGCCGTCGGCGACGTCGGACCGCAACCTCGCCAACGAGGGAATCCCCGCCGACAAGATCGTCAACGTGGGCGACGTGATGTTCGACGCGACGCTGTTCTACAAACCGCGGGCCAAATGTCCGCCCCAGATCGATGCCGATCTCGCCGCGTCGGGCGATTTCCTGCTGGCGACGATTCATCGCGCCGAGAATACCGACGATCCCGAGCGGATGCGCGGTATCCTCGCGGGGCTCGCACTCGCCGACCGTCCGATCGTCCTGCCGCTCCATCCGCGCACGCGCGGCAAGCTGGAAACGCTGGGCCTGGCGCTTCCCGAGAAGCTGATCATCATCGATCCGGTGGGCTATCTCGAAATGCTGTGGCTCGAGGAGCGGTGCGCCGCAATCGTTACGGACTCGGGCGGTGTGCAGAAGGAAGCCTATTTTCACGGCAAGCGCTGCGTCACCATGCGCGACGAGACCGAATGGGTCGAACTCGTCGATCTGGGCGTCAACGAACTCGTCGGCGCCGATCCGCAGCTCATCGCGGCGGCGATCGAGCGGGCGGGCGATCCAATCGTGCGCGACGACAGCCTGTTCGGCGGCGGCGACGCGGGGCGGCAAGTCGTCAAGGCGCTGATGGCGGCTGCCGCCTGAAGCGGGTTCGACGATGACCACCTATCACATCTACAAGACGGATTGCGTCGGTTCGTCGCGCGTCATGTTGCAGTCGGGCTGGGAAGATGGCCGATCGGTCTTCATCCACCATGCGAAGCCGGGCCGTCCGGCGACGGTTCCCGAAAAGCCTTTCGCGCTCCGCAGCATTCTCGACGCGATGAAGGCGTCGAAGGGCGGGGAGCCGCCGCGCTTCGTATTCCATGCGCAATCTTCATTGCCGCTGCTGTTGCTGTCGTACTTGCTGCGCCGCTTTTTCGGCGGACGCGACGCCCTGTTCGTTTATGACATCCACGATCTTCACGAGGGCGGCGAACCCTATCGGACGCTGGGCGAGAAGATACGCTACGGCTTCTTCCGTCACCATATCCTCGCGCTTCTGGAGCGGATCGTGCTCGGCTTGCGCGGCGTCCGGGCACTGACGGTGTCGTCAGGGCTCAGCCGGACGACGGTCGACTGGTACGGCTGTCCCGCGCCCGCGGTCGTGCACAGCGCCATGTATCCGCGCTGCAACGCATCGGAGTTGCAGGCGATGCCCCGGCACGCGAAAGCCTTGCTCTTCTTCGGAACACCCGAGCGGCTGCCGGTTGACCTGATCGACGCGATCGGGGCGGCGGGGCTCGAATTGCATCTCTACGGTCGTTTCAAGGGCCGCGAAGGCGTCGAGGAACAGCTCGGCCGCGCGCTTCCCGATCACGTAAAGGTCTTTGGTGAATATTCGCCGGACGACCTCGATTTCGTGGGCACTTATCCATATCTGTTGTTGTTCAAGCCGTCCGACCGGCGCCTGAACTTCCGCTACTCCTTGCCGAACAAGATGTTCCAGAGCCTCGGCTATGGCGTTTCGCTGATCCTTTCGGAAAATTTCGAGGAGATGGCCGAGGTTCTGTCGCCCGTCCCCGGCGCGGCGACGGTTCTGCGTGACAGCAGCGATCTCGCCGAAGCGATGGCGGTACTGGCAAAGCAGCGGACTGGAGGCTATTGGACGGCCTCCAACGCGCTTGCGCGGCAATTGCATGACGATGCGAAAGATCGTTATCTTCAGCAGACGCGGTTTGCCGGGCATGAATGACAACAGAATGGCCTTCTCCTGCATGAATGATATGTCAGCCCTCTTTTGCCGGGTAAGCGCCTGATATGTTGGAAATCGATCTCCTTCGCGCGGTCGAACTGGCGTTCGGAACGCTGCTGTTCGCGGTTTTTGCCTTTCGCGTCGCGGTCGGCACCGAGCAACGCCTGATCCTCATCGGGCTGCTGGGCGGTTTCCTCGTCTACAGCGGGGTCGGCACGACCTATGACGATGTTCCGCCCTATCTGATGCTGTCCTATTTTGCGATGTCGCTCGCGATGGTAGGGGGCTTCGCGCTTGGAAAACTGGCCTTTGGACGCGTTGGCGAGATCGTTGGCGCCAAGAGCGTCAACCTGTTCGACAATATTGATACACGGCTGTTCGCCTATTCCTTCATCGCTGCGATCGTCTTCATCAAGCTGCTCAACCTCGTTTATCCCGAATACAAGCTCGACCTGTTGTTCCGTCCTCCGCCGCCCGATATCGCGAGCTGGTTCAACGCCCGTTTTGAGGCGAATGAAACGATCCTCGAAAAGGTCATTCGCTATTTCGAGATTCTGATCACGCCGTTCGTTTACGTCGCCCTATATTTTCTGCGGCGAAACCTGCTTTTGCTGATCGGTGTGCTCTTTGCGATCCGCTACATGGAATATGTCGACGTCGCCTATATCGCACGCGGTACCGCGGTGTCCGACATGCTCATCATCACGCTGATCACCTGGCAGGAACGGAAGCATTGGCGCCCGTTCCTCGTTATCGGTGCGCTCGTCAGCTTGCCGATCTTTCTCTATCTGCTTGGCCAATATTCGGTCGTCCGCATGGGTGGCTATTATCAGGGATCGGGTGTTTTCGACGGCGCGCTCAACGTTTTGCGGGAAGAAACGAGCTTTCTTTCGCAGGGTGGCGCGCTGTTGATCGAGAGCGGTCAACGCGTTGACATGCAAAGCTATCTCTTATGGATTGCAACGCTGCCCGTCCCTGATTTCCTCAAGGATGGCGTGCCGGTCGCGCTGGTGAACTATGAGATCGCGACGCTGATTCTCGGCAAGCAACCGGGTGACCCGGGATTCTATGTCACGCTTTCGAGCTTGCTCGCCGAAAGCTACTACCTGTTCGGACCTGCACTCTTCTGGATTCACGGCATGTTTTGCGGCTTCCTGGCCGGGCTGTTCGCGCGCATCTGCGAGCGTGTGCCCAATTTCCGCATTCTCGCCATCTATGTTGCGGTGCTTTTCCTGCACAATCTCAATCGTGGCGGGATCGCGTCGATCATGCCCGAACTGACGAACGGCTTCCTTGCCTTCTATCTGTTCCTGTTTGTCATTCCGTCGCGGATATGGCGCCGCAAACCGGTGCAGCTCGGGACGCCGGCGTAAGGCCTTGCGGCGAATTGCCGCGGGCGCTGATCATTTGAGGAGTTCAGGGCATGAAGCCCGTCGTCGCAACGTTCCTGTCACATTACGCCCCCGGCTACAAGGCCGGCGGGCCGTTGCAGAGCATCGTGAATCTGGTGGACCGGCTGGGCGACGAGTTCGATTTTCGTATTGTCACTTCCGACCGCGATCTGGGCGACGACCAGGCCTATCCCGATGTGCCGGTCGATCGCTGGACGGAGGTGGGGAAGGCTGAAGTGCGCTACCTGCCTCCCAGGCCGTCGCTGCGCGATATCGCGGCAATCCTTGCTTCGCTGCCGTATGACCTGCTCTATCTGAACAGCTTTTTCGATCCGCGCTTCACGAATGCGCCTCTGCTGCTGCGGCGGTTGGACAAGTCGGGTGCGAGACGGCTGGCAATTCTGGCGCCGCGTGGCGAATTTTCCGAGGGCGCGTTGCGACTGAAGCGGACAAGGAAGCGCGCCTTCATGGTAGCGGGACGGGTCGGCGGCCTGCATCGGGGTCTGACATGGCAGGCGTCTACGGAACATGAGGCCGCGGATATTCGCCGGGCGATGGGCGATGTCGATATCATTTGCGCGCCGGACCTTCCGCGCCGTGTCAGCGCGCTGCCCGACCGGATTTCGCGCATCGTCGGCGATCCGCTTCGCGTCGCGTTCCTCTCCCGCATTTCGCCGATGAAGAACCTGCTCTTTGCGCTGGAGGTGTTGGCGAAGGTCCGCACGCCGGTGGTCTTCTCCATCTACGGGCCGCGCGAAGACGCCGACTATTGGGCACATTGCGCGTCAGCTATCGCCGCGCTGCCGCCGCACATCCGCGTCGTCGAAGCGGGACCGGTCGATCACCGGCAGGTGGTCGGCACGCTTGCAGGCCATGATCTCTTCTTCCTGCCAAGTCGCGGCGAAAATTACGGCCATGTCGTCACAGAGGCGCTGGAAGCCGGATTGCGGCTGCTGATTTCTGACCGGACCCCGTGGCGAGGCCTTGAGGCGGAAGGCGTAGGCTATGATCTGCCGCTCGACGATCAGGACGCCTTCGTCCGGGCCATCGAGGCCGAGGCGGCTACAATATCGGGCGACGAGGAGCCGCTGAAGCTGCGGCATTATCTGGAGCGGGCGCTGAACGTCGATGAGGCTGTCGATGCCAATCGCCAGCTTTTTCTGGGGGTGCTTTCGCGCACACCGGCATGATGCAGCGAGCGGGCGGGAATGGGCAAATCCGGACTGGCTTTTTAACCGTTGCTGGTACACGGGACTGCACGATAATGGTTGGATCAAAGGCATGACAAAACACACGATATTGGTCCTGGGTGCGAGCGGAATGCTGGGCAATGCCATACTCCGCTATTTCGCGTCGCAGACTGACCACGATGTCGTCGGCGTCGTGCGATCGGCGCGGTCGGCACAGCTTTTGCCCGCCAGCGTCCGCGACCATGTGATCGAAGGCGGTGATATCGAAGATTTCGACGCGCTGGCGCGTGTGTTCGACCGCAGCCGGCCGACCGTCGTCGTCAACTGCGTGGGGCTGGTCAAACAACTGGACGACGCCAAGGATCCGCTGGCGGCTATCCCGATCAACGCGGTGCTACCGCACCGGCTGGCCCGGTTTTGCTCGCTTGCCGGCGCCCGTTTGATTCACCTCAGCACCGACTGCGTCTTTTCGGGCGCGAAAGGGATGTATGTCGAGGACGACCTGCCCGACGCGACCGATGTCTATGGCCGGACGAAGCTGCTCGGGGAGGTCGATTATCCGCACGCGCTGACGCTGCGTACTTCGATCATCGGCCAC
>Ga0155472_113_pt2 | contig 34732 bp, 40 predicted proteins | sample RifCSPhighO2_12_FD_107130 | JGI IMG/M metagenome (GOLD analysis project Ga0155472, IMG submission 107130) | Gammaproteobacteria bacterium RIFCSPHIGHO2_12_FULL_63_22
TTCGCCGCTGGCACGGAAACCGAATGACCCTGTGCATCTCGAGAAAGCAATAGAACCTCACGCCGGACTTCGTCTTTCCCCGCCACACGCGACTCTCGACGCCGTTCAGCAGATAAGTTTTGCCCGTCGATTCGAGTTGCAGTTTCATGCGTGATCAGCTCCTGTCGCAGTAACAACGTGTTATTCGACTTGAGCCGGCTCCCAGCCGACGGCCGAGAGTGCATCGACGGATGTGAATCCGTAAGAAATCTGAGTAGTGAAGTAGCGTTTCACCGCGAGCTTCGCGGCATTGCGCAGATCAGCGATCCGCCTTGAACGTCGGCTATGACAGTTCATTGCCGCCTCGAAGGCCGGACCGAGCACCTCGTCCTTGCGAGCCTCTGAAGCGGCCGACGCGACCTCTAGCGCGATTCTGAGGCACAAATCCCGGCCGGCCCTCCCCCAGTCCGCGCGGACATTCTTTCGGATCCAATTGGAATAGTGGCCTTGAACGAACCGGCGGTATTGTCCCAGGGAAACGTCCGGAGAATCAAATTTGGCAACGGGCGTCACCTGGCCGCACCCGCATTGACAGAGTCCGCCCGGGTTCGGAACGACGGCAGGCCTCTTCGGCGGCAGGATGTCCGCGCGGGCATCGGCCGGCGGCCGTGACAGTCGCCGGAAATCTGGAAACTTTCGAGTGATTTCACCGCCTCGCATCAACTCGAATGGGAGGACAATGGGAATGCGTCCATTTCGCGAAATACTCAGTCCGAAGAGCAGCAAAGTACCGCGGCGAGATCTCCGCGGAAGATTGAGAACGGCGCTCCGATCTGGAAACACGGCGTACCATTGAGTTGGCAACCAGATCTTCGCACGATTGCGCTTTCCGGTTTCACGATTGAAACGCGCGGTGCCCTCGCTTGCCGCTTTTCGATTCCGATCCCACATCGTCGGATCTTTCTTCGCGGCGATGCAAAAAACGTCTCCGGGTTTCACGGCACCGACATTGACGCCGGTCAGGTTCCACGGATTTCCGTCGAGAAGCACGATGCGATGGCCGGCGGGAACGGGCCCGCGATTGTTGAGCCACCACCATCTCGCCCAGGGAATCCAGTTGTCGCGATGATCGTTTCCGTCCGCTCGAATCTTAATGTACGGCGTCAGCGCTTTTCCCTTACGGCGCAAGCGGATTGTTCCGATCGGCTGCTCCATATGAGAACGTGTCGGCGGCTGGATCTCGATCGCCATGACTCAGTAACTCCTGGACTCAAACGACTTGAAAGCCAGGTAACAGAACATCCCCAAAACGGCGAGCCCCGCGACCCACACAATCGCCTCAGGGAATCCCATCCCACTTTGATCAGCCAGCAGCAAAATCATGTCGCGATCCCCCTGGTTAGCCCTTCGATCAACCGATTGGAGCCAGTTCGGCCGTGTTGGTATCTGGCGAAATCTCCGGCCGCAGCCCCGCCTTTTCGCATTCGCGCCGCAACAGCGACAGCGTGCTGGCGAACAGATCGCCGCCGGAATCCAGGTCCAGCACCCAGGCCAGGCCCAGCGACATCAACCGCAGCCGCGCGAGGTCCGGCCCTTCGAGCGCCGACGGCAGCCGGCCCGTCGCCGTGTCGATCAGCAGCGCATACGCCTCGGCGATTTCCTGCGGTCGTCTCATGGCAGCACTTCTCCCAGCACCCATTGAATCCACCACAACCAGAACACGGTCACGACGAAGACCCACACCACCGTGAGCCAGACCTGCCAGCCGGGAGGGCGTTGAAACGGCGGACCGTCCGAAAAGGGATCGATCATCGTGGGGGCTTCCTCCAGCCGGACCAGGTGATTTGTCCGAGGTACAACGCGCGCTGCGCCTAACGATCGTCCACGAAGTCCTCATGTGATCGGCGGACGAGCGTGTCCCACGGCTTCGCGCCGTACTGTTTTTGTTGCAGCCGGATGCGTCCGTTCCCGGCCGAGCGGAACGTCGTCTCATAGCGACGACCGAGGCGCGCCATCATGCGGGCCTCCGATCTGTATCGGGAAAACCCGCCCCTGCGACGACGACGCAGGGACGGGCCTCAACAGCCGACGGGCCAGACGGCCGTTGATTCAGGCGCAGAATTGATCGAGAGAAAAACGGCGACCCTTCCCCAACCGCCACAGACCGCGGACCCGCCCAGGCGAGGCCGCGCAGACCGACGGAAGGAGCAGAGGCCGCCCCTTCCCAGTGACCGCACAACAGCCCCTGGAGGCTCGACGTGCGGTACTGCGGAAGGCCCGCTCCGGGGGCGGCGATTAGAACCGCTCGAAACACGCGGGTTGCGCTACGGCGTTCATGGCCTCGAAAATCAGTTCGCTCGGCTCCATGTAGCTCTTGGCGTTGAGCGTCAGTCCGTGCCCCAGGACAAACAATCCTGTGCCGTCGCGAACAGAATTGAGCCTGGTATTGCAAGTGGCCCGCGCTGCCTGAAATGGCTTGGGAAAGTGCAGCCCGACCTTCGCGAAGGCCGCCTTGATGATGTCCCGCCGACGTCGAGCAGGCTTGCTCTTCTCTGGTTCGAGCGCGGCAGGCGATGAGCGCCCGGGAAAGAGATAGGTGTCTGCCGTGTTGGACAGTCGCAACAACTGCCGCACCGTGACCGGCGCCAGCGGGACTACCTGCTCCTTGCCGGTCTTCCTCGCGCGGTAGCTCAGAGTCGGCCGATCGCCGATCAAGTCGAGCTGGTCTCGGCGCAGCAGAAACAGATCGACGGGTCGCGGGCCGGCATTGATCCCCAGCACAAACGCCACCTGCAAATCGGGCCAGGAAGCCAGCGCCCCATAGGCCGCCTCGATCTGATCCGCCCGGTAGATCTGCACTCGGCGAGCCTCGGTCTTCAGTCGCTCCGGCTTCGGGGCGAACTCCAAGGCCCGGACCTTGACCGCATGATTGAAGATCGTGCGGAGATGGCTCATGGTGCTCTTGGTCGTGGCTGCACCCAGCTCCAGACGCATGCGCTGGATCACGTCGTCGAGATAGAGGCTCGTGATCGCGCCGATCGGCACGCCGGGCCAGGCTTTCTCCGGCGACCAATCCGCCGGGCGTGAAAATCGCTCCCATCGCGACAGCGATTGGCGATCCTTGTCCAGCGTCCCTTTCGCCAACTGTCGCCGCTCGACCCGCAGCAGCCGCTCCGGCAGCATCCAGTCGCAGTAGAACTGCCGCAGGCTCAGCGACTTTCGCAACCAGGTCCGGTTCGCTTCCGGCACGACCGGATCGCGAAACTGCCGGGCCACAACATCGGCGACTGCCTGCACTTCTGGATCGACGGTCGTCGGCCAGAGCGTTTCTTGATCCTTCGCCGGCTTGTGTCGGCGTCTCGGGTTGGGGGGGCACCCAGGAGTAATACTCCTGGGTGCGGGGGGCTGGTAGATGGCGAACGGAATCGTCGCCGGCGGGTCCTGATCCGCGAGAGTCAGAGCCGACATCCGAGGCTCCTTGAGCGGGTTGCATCGATCTGACGAGGATCGGCGAGCGAACATACAGCACTCCGAGCGGGGGTGTCTGAGCCCTCCGTGACGAATTGCGCATGGTTCCATCCCCCGAAAGCATAGTGCACAAAGTGCACAGGCGAAGACCGTGACGTGAACGGCCGTCGTATTCCGGGTGGGAACAAAAGCAGCCGGTCGGTGTCTGCCGACCGGCTTGAACCCCCTCTCACCGTCCCGCTGGAACAGCGAAGCTCAACCCGGCCAGTCAGACACCGGGGAGCATGATAAACTAAACTTATATGGTGTCAAGCATCAATTTCGGAAAAAATCCCAGGAGACAGAAATGCGTGCGGCTCGGTGCCAAGTGCTTTTCCAAGCCTCGCCAGAAGATCAATTGACGGAGCTGATGATCCTGATTCGATTTGCGCGATTTGCGCTTGGGTGACGTCGACAAGTTTCGCCAACTCGCGCTGCGTTAAATTCCTCTCGGCACGACGAGCTTTGAGATTCGACGCGACACAGTCTCGAAGTTCTTGAGCAGTCATATTTGTCATTCCCTAAGTATAGCGATCAACTTCTTTTTTTCTGCGCAGATTTTCCAAGCAGTTTTTTGGCTTCTTTCGCCGCCTTCGTCTTGGGGAAGTCTGCGACGATTGTTTGCAACTTCGCCCGTGCCGACGGCAGCCGCTTCTGCCGAATCATTTTCTCGGCGATCGCGAACTGTTCGGCCGCGGCGACTTCTTCAGGGTCCAGGCTTGTTGGTGATGACGAACTTTCCTTTTCGGTCGAAGCAAGAACTCCCGCGGAAGGCGGGTCGACTATTTCGGGTATGGTCTGTTCGACTGGTTTATCCTTAATCGGCGGGGGAAACTTGTTCGGGTCCTGACCAATTTCATCATCAATGGGCGGGAATTTTTCTCGTTCCAATTCCTCGAAGAAGGCTTTCCCGTACATAAACGATTTGCCAACGCGCACGACTTTGACTTCGTAAGTGTGCTGAACGACGAGCGCAAACAAATCGCTGCGTGGCGAACCGTCGTAGCGCACGAACTTTCCGGTTGCTGCCCAGAAGCCGTCCGAATTCAGTTGCACGCGCAGCTCAGGACGAGCGGGATCATCGGGCCACTGCACTTCGAACGGTTGGCGTGTTTTCGACTTGATGGCATCGTCGATCGCCGCCTGGACGTTGCGGACTTCCTTGGCGACGTGCTCAGGCGGGGCGTTAAGGCTGTTGCCGATCTCTAATGGAATTCGCTCATCGCGTTCGCGCTGAGCTGCCGATTTGTAAACCCACTCGTCCCCGACACGAATCTGATCCGTTGAAAACGCATCCGATTCAGGATCCCATCGGACCAGCAAACTGAAGTTCTCGCTGCGTCGTGTGCCGCTCCCGTCTTCGTGATCCAGCAGCCCCATCACCCACCAACTCACGCCGGATGAATTGCGTGTACGATCTGTGCTGCTGTTGACGAAATCAATCGGCCGATTGACCGTGCTCCGAATCAACCGGCGTGCGACAAAATAGACTTCCTCATCGCCTGGCTCGCCATTTTCCAGGCGCTCCCAGACGGGCTTTTCGACCGCGAGAACATCGGTCTCTATGCGTGGCGGCAATCCCTCTGCATTCACTTCAGCTTGTTCGACAGCCCGTCCGCAGCCGGCCAAAAGGCCGGAAAGCATTGCGAGCGGAAGAGCTACTCTGAGGATCACTTCGTTCATGCTCCGTGGTATAACAACCAGCGGGAATTTGTCAGTCCGGAATTTCAGGAGGAAAACTTATGGCCGCGCCGATCGCACCGGAGTCTGGGATTGAACGCCGCCCCTGTTATCTGCTGCATTCGGCGACCGAGGGGCAGCGGTTGACGCCGATGACCGGCTACCGAGGAACATTTCTGGTGCGCATCAATGGGCGGGCAGGCGACCAATTCGACGTCGCGGAGTTTCGGACAATGGAGGGGGCGACGTTCGAGGAGATCACGCTCCAGAATCTTGAGGACGTGATTCATCGCTTGCGATCCTTCGTTTCAGAGCGCGTCTCCGAGATCGGTCTCGGTCCGAGCGCTTCCGGCGAGTCATCCTTAAGCCACTTGCCGGTTCTGTGATCACGAAAAAACAGCGGCTCCAGTTGAATGTTCACGCGGCCCGCCACGGGGTCGTGCGACTCGTCGACGAATTCCTGCTGCCCGAACGTGATGATTGTTTCGGGAGGCAGCCGCTGAAGCCGTTCGCACAACTGTTGGACGGTGATCATCACTTCCGGGCCTCGCGTTCTAACGGTAGTTTTCCAGTGGTCAGGGGCGGGATCGAACCGCCGACACCAGGATTTTCAGACGCGGGCGACACCAGGACTCCGGGGCTCGAACCCGCAACCACCGGATCGACAGTCCGGTCTGCTCTCGTATCCCCAGACTGCCCGACTTCACGCCGAACCGCCGGCAGAGTTGACAGTTGCGCGTGAAACTGGGTAAGGAGAGTACCGGACTCATAGTCCGGTACTCGAGTAAGGGCCCTCACCATGCGACGCCCCCTCATCCGATTTCGCCGGCTCGGTAGTGAGCGATGGGAGATCGCCTTCAGCGAACGGCACCTACACGAAAAGCTCGACGGCGAGATGGCGGAAGTCGAGATGCCGGCGAAACCCTGGCTGACGCGACTCTGGCTCAAGGTCTGTCCGATGCGCGCCCACAGGCAAGGCGTGTTGCGATCCGGCGATTGATTTCGCGCGAAATCGCGCCGTCGGATCGACGCCTGCGCGCCGCCGTTGTTACGCCGCCTTCGGCGGGTGATCTTCGCCGACTTTGTCCTGCCACTCGACCAGCTTCGCGTTCTTGACCTTCACGTACCGCCTGACCGTCTGCAGGCCGGAGTGACCGAGGCTCTCGGCGACGGCGTTGATGTCGACGTCGGCGTCCACCAGGCGGCTGGCGAATTCGTGGCGGGCCAGATACATCACCAGATCCTTCGGCAGTCCGCCGGCGGTGCGGAGGCGGCGGAAGACCTGGCCCAACGCGGGGACCGTCCAGGGCTTTCGCTGCGAGTTGAGCAGCACGACGCCGTCGGTCCGGTCGCCGATCGCCGTGCGGAGCAGTGCGCCGAAATCCTGGCCGATGGCGATCCGCCGCGGCTTGCCCGTCTTGCCGGCCGTCTTGTGATCGGCCAGCTCGATGATGCGCTGATCCCATTTCAGATCGGCGATCGTCGTCCGCGCCAGTTCGCCCGGCCGCGCGCCGCACAAGCGGAGCGCGCGGTAGAACACGGCGAACGGCGGCGGCGACAGACGGAGAATCGTCTCCGTCTCGGCCGGCGTGGGGATGCGATCGCGTCCGCGGCTGCCGGGCTTCTCGAATTCGGTCACGAGGACCGCCGCAAGATGTCCGGCCTTGATCGCGAACTTCTGCCACTGGTCGAAGGCGATGCAATTGGCGCGGATCGTGTCGGGGGCTTTGGGCCGGCCGTCCGGGAAGCGGGAGGCCTGGTCGAGCTGCTGGCGGATCTCCAGTTCGGTGAGCGTCGCCGTCTCGCGATCGCCGAACTGGCGAGCGAACTCGGCGAGCCGGCCGCGGTAATGCGCGACGGTGGACGCCTTGCGGCGGGCGCCCCGGGCGAGGAGAAACGCGGTGAGGGAATCGCGGACGAGCATGGAGAGCGGTTCTCAAAAGTCCCGGAACGCGGAGGAATACGCCATGCAGTTTCGATGAACGCCGGCCTTCGCGAGCTCTTTGATCCAGATCCGCTCGCCGCCCAACGTGATGCGCTCGACGCACACCAGGGAGTAGCCGCCGGCGGCCTGCTGTGTGATTGCGTACCCCCCTGCGATGATGAAGCTGTTTTCTGCCGTGGAAATGTCGTTCGCGAAGAGAAAAAAGTTCTGGAGGGAGCCTATGCTCAGAGGGGTTGGCGTGTGTTGAAGCGTCGCGACGGCCCCGTCGACTGCGATAACGGTGAACGTGAGGAGTCCGTAGTCGTTCGTGACGTTGATGCGCAGCATGGTCCCAGCGGCCATCCAACTGGTATCGGTGAATGTCACTGCGACCGTACCGCCGGCGCTGGGCATGACAAAATCAGAGGCGGTCTGGGTCGGCGGGCTCGGGAGGTTGCCGGTGACGCTCCATTTCTGGACAGAATTTCCGCTGAGAACATGCCGACCAGGGTAAAGCTCCCGCGACATTGCGAACTGGTACGCAAATGTCGGCGTGCCGTTGTGCGTTGTCGCGCCGAAGATGTTCCATTTGGAATTATCCGCGTAGGACAGCCAGCGACCGCTCGGAGGGTTGCTGGAGTAGGTCTGAAAAGTGTGCGACACCCAATCGGCCGCGACCGATGCCGCCCAGGCCAGAATGCCGCCGTCGTGGTGCGCGGCCAAACTGCTCGGATAGTAGGGCGTGAGGCCGTTCGCCCAATCATAATTTCCATAGTACGGCGGCGTGGGAGCCCAGTTCGGCGTCCAATCCGGCAGAGCCTTCTTCCAGCCCACGTCGTACAGAGGATCGGCGCCGATGGCATAGACCGAGTCGGGATCGTTGGTGAACTTCGCGAGGTGCCGGGTGACGTGTGGGCCGTACACGCTGTTCGTGGTGATGAAGTCTGGAAATCCGAGGACGGGCGAACCCAGGTACACCTGCTGGCCCAATTGATAGGGAGAGGGAATGACCTGTCCGTTGTACTGGAGCGATTTTGGCGAAATGCCGAACACGTCTCCCGTGCCGGGATCGATCGTGAGGCCGAGCCAGCAGCGCCTGCTGGCGGAAAAACTGCTGCTCGGCGAGATGAACTCCGGCAAGTACACGGGATACCGCCACTGGTTGGCGAACGAGACGTTCCCCTCCAAATCCATCCTCGCCAAGGTGTTGTACGGAGTCAAACCGTAGGAGTTGTACTGGGCCGGATGCTGGCCGGCGCTGAAGACAATCTCCTGACCGTCCTTCGAGGCGATCTTTCCGACGGCGACCCGACCGTAATTAAACCCGGTCCCGTAGCATTCGATGGCTGTACGCCCCGAGGCGTCCGGAAACGCGTGGGGAAACTGAAACGTATTCGGCGCGCCGTACTGGGCGATCATGTCGCCGGTGGCAGGGTCCATCTGGTAGAGGTAGTTTCCGGCGTTGTCGCTGACGGTGCCGCACCAGAGCGTTTCGTTCGCGTCGAGCAGCAGCGAGCAACCGGTTGCCAGCACCGAGTAGGGCTCGATGATGTTGTACCAGAACATCGGGCCTTCCGGGTTCGTCGGCATGTACAGAGCGGCGGGGAAGTCGACCAGCCAAATCAGGTTGCCATCCTTGTCGATCTTGGCCATGCCTCCGTTGGGCGGGATCTCGTCCCACGTAGCGCCCGGGCCGCCGAGGCTTTGGGAGGAGAAGGCGGGAATATATCCGTGATCCCACTGGTAATCGAAGCCGACGAAAATGTTGCCCTCGGCGTCGATGATCGCGCGACTCGCGCGCCGTGATCGGGTCACTGTGGTCGCTGGAGCGCCGACCGTCGCGTGGAATCTGGTCAGCACGCGTTCGCCGAGGTCATAGGTCCAGAGCGTTTCCGCGGAGTCGGGGTGTAAGCGCGACACATTGCCGAAGCCGGCGTCGGTTTCGCAGCGGCCGTGGCAGACGATCAGGATCGGTTGCAGCGGCGCCGGCGGCGCCGGCTGCGGCGACCACCAGCGGCCGTTGATCAGGACGGCTCCGGCGATTCGTTCCGCGAGGATCGGCTGGCCGGTCCAGATGTATTCATAACGTGAGCTCGACCCGACGAAGTCCTGCGCGCCGGCCTCCAGAGGGAACGTCGGGCCGGCGACGCGACGTCCGAGCACGACGGTTGTGCCGTCCTCTTCCGCCGGCGGCAGCCGGACGGTGACGCGGTCGACCGGTCCGCTCGTCTGCTCGAATTCACTCGTCTTCCGGCGCACGGATCAGCCCCCGAATGAACCACCGGCCGTTCTGTTGATCGGCCAGCACAAGCGAATCGTCCGCATAAAACACGGCCGCATCCGCCCACAGGAAATTGCCGATCTCCGATTCGTCGAACGTCATCACTTGCGCCCCGACTGCCAGCGGAAACGTCGGGCTGAGCAACCGGACTCCCCAGTAAACCGTCGTCGTCCCGTCATCTGCCGGATAGTCGAGAAACTCTCCGGGATTGTTCGGGTCCGGCGGCGGCGACAAACGGAACAGCGCGTGCGTCAGCGGTCCGCTGATCGATTCGGGCTGACTGATCTCGCGTCTCATGCGATCAACCCCCGGCGCTCATTGCTCAATTCCGGTTCGTAGGTTTCGAGTAAGAGTTCCGTCCGCTGCTGGCCGTCGAGCTTGAACACCAGGCCGATGATCTGCAGCCGCCGCGGCGTGCCGGACTGCGGCTTGTTCGCATCGAGGATCAGATTGCGACCGTCCACCTTTTCGATCAGTTTACCGATCGTATATTCGGCGTGATCACAAGCATCAAGCGTGACCTGCGTCGAGACGGTCGCGCAGTCTTCCAGGTCGCGGATTTTTTCGGCATAGGTTTGGGCGGCGGTCCAGTCATCGGCAATGTCGGCCTCCGCCTGGCCGTCGAAGATCGACGTGCCGTCGATGGCGCGACTGTGGAATTTATCCTTGACGTCCAGCACCAGCGTCAGATCGCGGCCGTTGGGCGATTCGTCGCGGCGGGTCGCTTCGCCCTTCACGCGGCGATCGCCGATAACAGTGGCCGTCACGCGCAGCCTGGCGGCCGCGCCGAGCGAGTGCAGTGGCTCGGGCGGCGTCGGCCCCTCAAACAGAATGCCGCATTCCTTTTCCAGCACGGAGAACGGCCATTTGACTTTTTGCCAGCCGGGATCGGCGGGATCCGCCGCGGACGTGGCTCCTGCGACATCTTGATCCCACCAGTCGAGCCGGACGCCGTTGGATTCCGCCTCCTCCGTGTCGGCATGTTTTGAGAGGCATTTCAGAAACTTCCGCCGGCGGATGAGCGTCGGCGGTTCAAGGATCGATTCCAGGTCGAAGTGTTCAGTGATCTCCGCGCGGGTGTCGTTGTAATCACCCGCCTCGTTCAAGACCCATTTGCGAAACGCGAACGGTTTGGCCGCGGCGGTTGGCAGTCCCCGTTCCAGTTCAAACAGATCGAGACTGTCGTCGGCGGTCGGCCAGCCGCGGACCAGCTCCTGCGTGAACTCCCGTTCGATGAAATCGCCCAGGATGATGATCTTGTTCGCTAATTCCACGATGTTGTAGTTGACCGACAGGTCGGCGATGTTGGTTTTCGTGGCGTCGATCTGCTCCCCCGGCCGCTGCAGCTTGAGCGAGACGAGATCGCCCTGGCCCCGCTGATAAAAGCGGATCTTGGTTTCCCGCTCGTCGGCGGCGTTGAGCGTGTGTGCCAGATACCAGCTACAGCCCCACGGCCGGAGCAGATCGTCGAGCAGCTCGGGGAGATGCCGGCCATACTCCAACGCCTGGTTACGGAGAAAGGCGGGCCCGACGCCGGCCAGCTCGTCGAGCAGCTCCGTTCGCTGCGGATTCTTGATGTCGGTTTCGTCGGGGTTGAGATGCCAGCACAGCGTCATGATCGCTTCAGCGAGCGTCCAGGTGGCCGCGGTCGCGTCCTGGAGGTCCCGCGCGGGAGCGGTCCGTATCGACTCGGGGTCGAGGAAGATGTGGAATGATTTTTCGTCGTCGGCCCCGTTGCCCCCGTACTGCAGCTTTGACGATTGATTCGCCTGGGTTTCGTCGTCGATCTCCGGGTTGAAGACGCAGGGGCGCTCAGCGTTGATGAAGTCGGCGGCGATCGGTTCCCAGAAGGGGATGTCCACCAGCGGGCCGCCAAACAAGTACTTGTCGACGCGGACATCTAGTTCGACGGTCTCGTGATCTTTGCCGATCCCCTGCTGCTGGGCGGCGATCACGCCCCAGAACGCGACGATCGTCGGTTCGCCGTCGTCATCCAGCCGGCGGATTTCCACCTGGCGGTTGTGCCCGACGGGAACCGTGGTGTCGACCAGGCGGACTTCCGCCTTCGCGAGATCGTATCTAAGACGGGCGGAATCGATGCGGCCGCCGCCGGCGGTGTGGCTGATTTCCAAGACCGTCAGATCGTCGGTCTCATCATCGACGGTGGGCGCGGCGCCGGCCGCATCGCCGAGTAGCACGACGAACTGGCTGATCGGCCGGGTGACGGTCGCATTCCGCCGGCGCGGGGGGCTGCTGGGCATCTCAATACTCCACGGCGGACAAACCCGAGACCGCCGGCGGGCCGTCGCCGTCCGCGGTGAACGTGATGCCGATGACCAGATCCTTCGACGTCGCTGCCGCCTCGCCGCGGATCGTGAACGTATAGGCCCCGGCGTCCTGCAGGCTGGCGATCGTCAGCTCGTAACGCCGCTGGCCGGCGACGAACAACGTCACGCCGGGCAAGGGCGACGTCGGCCCGGCCGTGCGGCTGAGAGCGAACTGTTCCGGCTGCGCGCCGTCGCGGACGGCGTCATAAATGAACCGGACCAGCACGCCGCCGCCATCGAGCGCCAGCAGCTCCGTCACGCGGGCCGTGCCGAGGATTTCCGCCGCGTCGCCGCCTGAGCCGTCGAGCACGATCCGCCGCGGCCGGTAGAGCGATTCGTTTTCGACGTCGTCTTTGAACGTGCGGACCTGCGCCCAGACCACGCGGCCATAGAGGGCGGCGGGGATCGCGTAGGCCATCTCCTCCGTCGGCGATGTCACTTGATCGACGGCCGGGGACTTGTGGTAGCTCGCCGCGCCGAAGTCGTGAATCTCGCCACAGAGGACCGGTTGATCGGAGCCGTCGAGGATTGTGTTGCGGCGGTAGAGTATCGACACCGGGCCCGGATCGGTCAACGGATCGCCGTCGCCGAGATAGAGCGACGCTCCGATCCCGCCGGCGAACGGCCGCTGGGAGGGAAGGAGGCTGTGATCCTGGCAGATGAGCCGCATAGTACCGCCTGCCATCACGGGATGGCGGTGAATGATTTGATCGCCGTGTACGCGATCCCGAGGTACGTGATCGTGACGTGCATGTCGTAGACGCGGTCCGCCGTGAGATTCGGATCGGCCTCCTCCGCCTCGAACACGTCGCGCGTGACGGCCGATCCGAAATCCCCGGTGCTCAGGGCGAACTGCGCGACGCCGGAACCGTGCTGATAGACGTCGACCGCGCAGGTTGCCGCGGGATCGAGGGTCGATAGATCCACTTTGAGGCCGTTGTCTTCGAGCCAGGCCTGGAGCTGCAGCGCTGTGCCGCCGGTCGTCTTCGAGCAGACGACGACCCGCGGAATGACTCCGCCTTTCGTGACGTCGATCGGCGCGGCGATCACGCGCAGGTCGATGGCTTCGCCCGCGATCCGTATGTCCGAATCTTCCGTCGCCCAGGGGGAATCGGGCGCGTCGACGCGGTAGAAGCCGCCGCCGGAGGAGTATTCCTTCACGCCGCCGTCGGCATGGGCCGAATCGATGGCCGCCAGGTCGCTGAGCGCGCCGAACGCAATCGGCGCGGTCGAAGTCCGCAGCGCGTAGAGCGCGGGGAACGTCGCGGCGACCAGGCCCGTCACCGGGACGCCGACATCGTCGACGATCTGCACCTTAAAGGAGCGATCGGCGGAACCGGGGCGGATCACCATAGGACGGATCTCCTGCGGAGTGACAGTAGTCGCCCGGCGGCCTGCCGGAACTTGAGATGCACCTCGGCCGTGATCGGTGCGATCGTGGCGGCGACCGCGGCGACGTTGTCCGGATCGGTGTCGGTCGCCGAGACCGCGGCGACGATGGCCCCGATCGTCGCGTTGACCGTGGCGTTGAATGCGTTTTCGGTGAAGGTCGCCATCGCCTGGGCGGTGACCGGTGCGATTGTGGCGGCGACCGCGGCGGCGTAATCCGCCGGCGTGTAGGTGGCGGCGGTCGCGGCCTCTACCGGCGCGATCGTGGCGGCGACCGTGGCCGTGTTGAGGCTCTCATCGGCGGCGGCCGAGGCCGCGGCATAGACGGGACCGATCTGGGCGGCGACCGTGGCGGAGGACACCGGCGCCGCAACTTCCGCCGCCGCCTCGGCTGTGACGGCTCCGATCGTGGCGGCGACGGCGGCTGTGACGACCGGCGGCGTGACAGCCAGCGCGGCGGCAGCCGTCGCCGGTGCGATCGCGGCCGCGACGCTCGCGGTTTTCGTTCCCCCCGCGGCGTAGGAGCCGGAGACGGCGGCGGTGACGGCGCCGGCGAGCGCGGCGACGCTGGCCGTGAAGCTGCTGCCGATCGACACGCCGCCGGCAGCGGCGGTGACAGCGCCGATCGTGGCGGCGACCGTGATGAGTTTGTTGGGGCTGACGCTTTCGGCGGTCGCTTCGGCCGTCACGCCGCCGATCGTCGCATTCACGGACGCGGTGTATTCGGGCGAGGTGAACGCCGCGCCGGCGGCGGCGGTGACCGGTGCGATCGTCGCATTCACTAAGGCCGTGAAATCGGTCACGGCCGGAGCGAAGAGGAGCGTACTGCGCGGCCGCTCGATCCGATTCAGCAAGCCCGGATGGCCGTCGCGAGTGGATCGATACCATTCCTGAATCTCGGCGGCGGAGAGGTGCCGGCCCCACACGGCCACATCGTCGCAGGCCATGTTGGCCGGGGCGACATTCGTGTACCGCTGCCCCAAATTGATTGTGCTGTTAGGAAATGTGCCGGTGCCGACGTCGCCGGTGAAATTCTGAGTCAGTCCCGCCGGCGAGACTCCGTCCAGTAGCACGGTCGGGAACCGAATGCCGGTCCCGGAGACGGTGAAGTCCACAGTGAAAAGGTAATGGTGCCACACGTCGCGCGACGGCAGCGTGAAGACCATCGCATTCGTGTTGCCACCGCCTTTGATGGCGAGGATAACCTGAGTCCCTGCGTTGAAGCCGTGATCAAACAGGATTCCGCCGGTGGAACTGTTGTAGTTCGCGGTCGTCTCCAACACGATGCTTTCGGTCGTGTTCCTGAGCAGGAACCAGCCGGCGACGGTCATTTTGTTGAAGGCCGACATATCGAGCGTGGCTTGCGCGCCGCACGTCGAGCCGTCAAAATTCAGATCGCCATCGCCGCCCGGCCGAATCAGTGAACGGCCCCATCCATGCGTGGACGGCATCCCGACAAACGAGAGGTGGTTGCGCCCCAACAAATCGAACCAGCGCGGCCCACCCGCCAAGCCCGGCACATAGCGCCACCACGCCTGCATCGCTTGCGCGAGCCGGTGTTGGCGATTGACGGGACGGGAGAGCCGAACCGGCAGCATTACACCAGCTCCCTCGTGTACGGAGTGAGGATCAGTGTGTTGCCAGATGCGTTCCAGGTTTGCCCGGTGCCATCATTTTTCAACAGCACTTTCGAGAGGCCGGGCGGGAGCGGGATGTCCTTGATCGTGACTCGCTGCGCGCTACTAGACGCCGCTAGCGGAATCACGAAATCCGGCGCGCGGGCCGGCGTGGTCGACGTGCCGCCGTCCTCGTAATTGGTTCCGTCCGGGGCTTGGAGAAACCAGCCGGTTGCGGATTTGTTCGCGGTCAGCGTGCCGCCCGGCGCGGCGAGCGCCAGCTCGATCTGGCACAGCGTGTAGCCGTCGCCGGTCTGACCAATCGTGTTGTCAAATGCCGACGAAATCGCCAGCGAGTTGTTCGCCAGTGAATTCAACCCGGTGGATAGGACGGTCGTGGACGAGGCCAGCAGCAGTTTTTCGACGACAGCAACCATGCTTACTTCGCTCCTTCGTCGTGCTGATCGGTGGTCCGATCAGCGGCCATCGCTGCGGAGACTTGGTCCGCGGTGATCGTCGCGCGCACTTTGGCCAGCGCGAGCAACTGGCTGGCTTCATCGGCGGTCACCAGTCCCGCCGCGGCCCACTGCTGGAGAAACGTCTTGGCGTCCGGGTGGCTGATATCCAGGCCGTCGCCGTCGCCGCCGCGGGGTTGCAGCAGATCGACGACTTCCGCGGCAATCGGGGCCTGCTCTTTGTCGCCGCTCTCGGCGACGGCGCGGAGCTGCCCCATGATCTGCACGCCGCGAATCAAGCCGAACATCCGGTGCAGCGTGCGCTTGGTGATCAGGTAGGGACGTCTCTCGCGCGGTGCGATCTCGCTCAGCCAGCCCGCACAAGCGGCGTCTTTCCCGGCGGAGGCGAGCTGCGCGGCCTCAACATCACCATCGATCAAGGCTCGGAGTTCTGCGGGTGTCATGGCTTGTCGCCCCTGGGTTTGCGGTCGCATCCGAAGCTAATGGATCAGCGGAGCTTATCCGCCGTCCGCGGCTCGATGTCGTGGGCGATCTCCTTGACGTGCCACAGCAAGTGAAACGCCGCGTCGCGCAGTTCCTTCGCCGCGGGATCGACGATGTCGCCCGAGCCGTCGGCGTTGGCCCGGCCAGTCGGCAGCGTGTTGAACAAATCTTCCAGCGGCTGGCATTCGCGCGGGTAGGGCGTCACGTCCCAGAGCGCTTCGATTTGCTCCGGCGGCAGCGGGACGACATCGCACGTCTTGCCGATCGTGGCCAGGTCCATTCGGGACGCCGCCGGCAGCGTCGATTCGGGGAGCCGGTCCCAGGCCTTGACGCAATGGAGGCAGGTCGCCAGCGCGTCGCGCAGTTCGCGGCGCGATTCCGGCAGGGCCAGCGTCAACTCTTCATACCGCGCGAGGGCCGCGTCGGTGAGCGGCGGCGCGAAACACATGAGGCGTTTATCGTCCATGATTCGGTTCCTTAAAAAATTGGGTTCAGCCGCGGCTGATTAGCTGATGGGAACGGTGACGGTCATTGACGTGACGGCGATCGTGCCGCCGGCGACGATCGTGGTGTTGTCGAAGTTGAAGGTCCCCGATCCCTGCGCGGCGTCCGCGTCGGCGATCACGGAATCGGCGAAGTCTTTAATCCGCGCGTGGCCGGCGGTGCCGGAGTTGTCGGCGCTGGTGTCGGACGTGATCGCCGCCGCCGTCGCCACGCCGGCCGAGGCGTTGCCGAACGCGGTCGCCGCAAATGCCAGCGTGCCGAGGAGCGTGCCGGTGTCGGCGTCGCCGACGTTCGTCGGCTGCGCGCCGGTGCGAATCAGGATCTTCCCCGCGCCGCCGCCGGCGTCGATCAGATCGACAATCGCATTGCAGGCGGCGTTGCGGGCCGCCGTGCCAAGTCGAAAGGCCATAATTGTCTCCGATCAACGAATGAGGTCAGGTGAGTGGTGATAGATGCAGCACGGCCCGGCCGGCAACAGTCAGTAGGCAAACTCCGCGATCAGGTTTCCGGCGGTCGACGCGAGCGTAAACCGGTTTCCGTCCGAGTCTTCGGTCACGTCCTTCGGGGGAACGAGAGCCGTGACGGCGACCTCTGCGGCGTCACCGGCGTTGCCGTCCGGCCAAGTCTGATCCCGGGGCGTGACGCGATACGTCCAGACTCCGCTGGAGCCGACCGGGGGGGCGTGAAACTGATAGTCGCCGTCTCCGGCGAACAGGACGCGGCCGACCAGGTTGTCGGCGTCGACCGCCGCGCCGGCCGTGGGCGATGCCAGAATGTCCCAGTAGCGGGTGTCGGCGGGATAGCCGGTCGCCGTCCAATCCAGTGAAAACCGGTTCCAGGGCCACTTCGGCAGCTGGGGCCCGAAGTCCGTCAGGCGATCGGCGACGCTGACCCGGACGATCGTGAGCGGCGTCGGCGTGTCATCCGGGACGAGCTGCCCGACCAGGCGGCGTTCGGTCGACAGGGACGTCGAGGCGATCCGCGTCCGCCCGGCGTAGAGCTGGTAAAGCCAGCCGGTTTCGGCCGTGGTGAACCGGACGTCGACGGCGTTGGGTCCGGCCCAGCCGATGAACGTGATCGCGAATCCGCCGAGGAAGGCTGACATCACTCCGGCCCCAGTTGGAGGAAGCGGAGCGTCACGACGGCGAACCAGCCGATCGTCGAGGGCGGGATCGGCCCTTCATCCAAAGTGAAACCGAGGAACTCGACGTTCGCGATCGTGCGGCTGACGTTGCCGAGTTCGACGAGCGTCCCGACCGTGCCGATCTGCCCCTCCAGGTTGCCGAGCGCGGTGAAGCAGTCGTCCGCCGAGGAGTAGCTGTCGTGAATCCACATCGAGACGTCGATCCGGCGTCGGCTGCGGCCGCCGTCCAGGACTGTCGCGCCGTCGAGGCCGAAGACGGAGTTGTATTGCGCAGCCCGTTCCCACTCGCCGTACTTGGGCGATTCATGCGTGCCGGGGATACTGAAGCCGGCGTGAGTGAAGGCCATAGGAGGGCCGAGGGTTCAGGGTTCAGGGTTGAGAGCCGGAAAAACAAAACGAATCAGGGGCGTTGTCCGGCCGCGGCGGGCCGGGGGCCGGGGGGTTTCGTGTTGGCGCGAGCGGCCGGATTGGCGATCTTTTTCAGTTCGTTGTTGCCTTCTTCTGCGAGCCGGTTTGCCTTGTCGCCCTGTTTTTCTTGGTGATCGACGAAGCGGTTGAGGGCGTCGGCCAAGGTCGCCAATTCCTGTGATGCGCGGCGTCGATTAGGGTCGGTCGTGGGAACGGCCTCATGGGCATCCCCGCTCATGCCTTCGCCATAAGCCAGTCCGCCACTCACGGCGATCTGATCCTGGCTGAGAGAATGAGACTTCTGCCGCAACTGCTTTTGCAGCTCCTTCACAGGGGCGTCTTGCCCGCCCACTGTGGACGCCTCAAACGCGATCCCCGCCACGTCCTGGCCGATCTTGCTGACGCCGGCCGCGGCGAGCGCTTGTTGCAGCCCTTCGCGCGCGATCGACCCCTGCGCGCCTTGAATGTCACTAAGCTGCATGCCCGTGACGCCGGATTCCAGCGTTCGTTTCAACAACAGATTTTTTTGCAACGGCTCTTTGTTGAGTCGGTTAATCATCTCGCCGAAGGCTGGGGCTGCGGCATGAATCTCCGGGATGCTGGCGTAAGCGTTTTTATAGAGCTCTCCCGCGCGCCCTTCCCCCTTCAGCAGTTCGATGATCGTCGTGAAGGCTTTCGCTTCCGCGGTGATCTCTCCGCCGGCATCACCTTTTGCTTTTTTGAAGTTCTCTCCGAACACACCCAGCAACCGCCGTTTAATTTTCTCATTCTCTGGAAGCTGCATCGCGGCCAGACGCCCCGTCGTGCCGCCGGCGACGTTCGGCAGCACTTCGGCGAGTTGCTTAGACAATTGTGTCGTCGCCGTCGCCGTGACGCGCCCCTCGGTATCGTTGATGCTCTGGCCGATGGCGGCATTCAACGCAGCGGATTCGCGCGCGGTGTTGCCCCACGCCTGACCGGACGTGATGTTCGGCACGACGTGTTCCGCGAACACCGCGTTTTCAATCACCGGCGACGCGACTTTCGCGGACAGAATAAATCCCATCGCCTGAGCGGGGGTGACCGTTTTGTCTCGCTTGATCAGCGCCATCGCCGCGACGGTGTTCTTCTGAATTGCCTCGCCGTTGGTTGGATCGAGTTCTGCGGCGGAGCCGATCACATCCAACGCCTGTTTATTGGAAAGATCGCCCTTGAACGACGCTGCCGCGGAAAACGATTTCCACAAATCCGTCTGGCTTGCTCCCGTCTTGGCCGAAATTCCCGCAACCAGTTCTGACGCCTTGCCATTGGCGAGTTCCGGATCGCCCCCGATATTCTGGAGCGCGGCGCGCTGCGCCTGGGCCACGTCGATCTGCCGGTCGGCGGCGGTCTTCTGTCGCTGAACGAGGTTGTCGTATTCCGCCCGAAGTAATCGAGCCGCCAGGGAAATTCCGCCCAGAACGCTACCGACGCCGACGGCGGCCGCGGTGAACTTCGCCAGATTCAGCGCCGCCATGGCCGCTGAGGAATGCTGCTGTTGCGTCGCCTGCTCTAATTGCGTCTTGGAATGCGCCACCGCCCGAGCGTACTGGTTCTCATCAAGCTTATTTTTTTGCCGCAACGTGCTGAGCATCCCGAGCTGGCGGTTGTAGCGCTCCTGCGGCGTGGTGATGGATTCGATCACCTGTTTCTGTTGCGTGGCAAGCTCCTGCTCTTTGCGTTTTCGCTCGTCGACTTTCGCCGAGCCTTTGACCAGCTCCTCGCGGGACTGGCGGATCGCGCGGCTGTATTGTTCCTGCGTCAACAGCCCGGCCTGCAGCTGCTCCTTCAGGCCGGCCACGCGCTGGCGATAGCCCTCGAACGGCGTCTGGATCGCCTGCAGGACCTGCTGCGCGGAGCGGGCCAGTTCCCGCTGTTTCTGAGCGGCCTCCGCCAGCGCGGGGTTTGAGCCGTCCAGTTCCGTCTGGATCTTCTTCAGACCCTGCGAAAACTGCTCCGCCGAAATGTCGCCGGCCGCCGACAGGCGCTCGAGTTCCCCGAGCTTGCGGCCGTAGCGCCCGGTCGCCGTCTCCAGCTCGCCGAGCACGCGCGACTTGACGCGTCCGTATTCCGCCGCGGCCTGCGATGCTTTTTTGTCCTCGTCCGCGCGCTTGCGATCGACCGCGAGCACCGCCTCGACGGCGGACGCGTAGCGCTGCCAGGCGGATTCCGCCTGGCCCCCCTGCACGGTCAGATCGACCTTGGCTTCGGACATGGTTTAGTTTTTACTCAACTCACGAACTGCATCAGGAAGACTTCGGCAATCGACACCTCGCCGGCGACCGGGCCGGTTTTCACCCGGCGGACGGCGCGGAGCCAGAGGGGCTTTCCGCTTGTTTTTTTTTCTCCAGATCGGCCAGGATCGGCCGCACCTGGTCCGCGGCCCCCACGTAGAACGCGGTCGTGAACAGATCGTCGTCCCGGAACAGGCCGAGCCGGGTGGCGATCTCGGCGTTGATCCGGTAATTGAGCGCCAGCGCGGACACGACGAACCCGAACAGCCGCTGCCAGGTCCAGCCGGCGGAGTCCAACTGATTTCGCGCGAAATCGGCGAGCAGTTCGCCCGACTCGGCCGCGAACTGCGCGTAGGCCGCGTCCGGGATTTTGCAGAGCTGCCCCTGTGGGTCGAGGCCGATCACGTGCGGCACGTAGTCGACCGCCGGCACGGCCCAGGGCTGGCCGTCGCGCAGCACCTGCGTCCGTCCGCCGTACTGAAACTTGCGGGCCAGAGACTCGGGCGGCGGCTGGCCGGCGTCGAAGCCGTACCAGTACGGCGCGCCGCGGGCCTGGTGCCAGGTCTGCGACTCGGGGCGGTAGGCCGGAGCGCTGGTCGGTGACAACCAGCTCCAGACCTGTCCGCCCTGGCCGCCGGGTCCCGGTCCGTCCAGGTCGACGCACGCCGGCTGCTCGTCGTCCGGGCGGAGCAATTCGCCCAGCCCGGCGTCGAGCAGGTGACGCGGGTTCGCACCCGCCTGTTTCGGCAAAAACAGATGCAGCATGGAAATTGATCCATCAAAGAGCGGCGATCGGAATTACGGGGTCGAATCCTGCAGGGCGCGAATCTCCAGCGTGCCGTCGTCGCCGGAGGCGTTCGCGACGTACAGCGCTGTGACATCGACCGTGAGCAGGCAGGTCGCGGGCGACCCGTCCCACCAGACGTACGGTTCGCCCGCGACCAGGGCGATCGTGTCGTCCGGCACGCTGGAGCTGTTCGTCTTCAGCGTCATCGCCTTGTCGGCGACGATCACCAGGCTTTTCACCTCGCTGACGTCGAGAGCCAGGCTGACGAGCAACGCGGTCTGACCGTCGGCGACGGCAATCGATCTATTGATTTCGCCGTCGGCGGACTTAGAGACCGCCTTGGAGAACTGATCGTTCCCCCGTTGCCAGTTCGTCGTGATCTGATGTGTGAAGGCCATTTTGAAATCCTGGCTAAGTGTTAAGGGCTGAGGGCTGAGGGTCAGGCCTCGGAGTTACGACGGGTAGGCGGCGGTCGTGTTGATCGTCAGGGGGCCGGCGGCGGTGATCATCAGCCGGGTTTCGGCATCCTGATCGCCCTGCCCGGGCACTTCGGCCAGTTCATACGTGGAGCCGGCCGGGAACGTCACCGCCAAATGCGTGCTGGAGGCCGGCAACTGGTCCGATCGGAGGAAGTAGAGCGTGATGCCCGACACGCAGGCGGTCAGCTCGAAGTCGGCGGCGTTCGCCAAGCTGAGATTGTCGGCGGTGATTTCGCCGGTCGCCGCCCGCTTGGTGATCGAGCCCACCGAGGGGGCCGTGTCGCCGTTGGCGCGCTTGGTCTGATAGGTCAATCCGAAGTTGAGCTGGCTCCGCTGGACGCCGCCGAGGATGACGCCGTCGATCACCACGGGGCCCAGCTTGTAGGCGGCGGCGACGGCCGGCGATCCGCTCAGCGCCTGGGCGACGTTGATCTGCATGGGGGGATTGCTCCCCGATTTCAGACCGTAGTATTTGAGCTGGATCAGCGCGGGGTTCTGGTCGTCCTGCTGCGCCTGGATCGATTCGGGGATGAGCATCCCTTTCGTGCTGCTCATCGTGACGTGGTTGGAACCGCTCTGAAACGCGCCACCGTCGGCGCGGGCTTGGAACTGGATCTTGGCCAGCGTGCTGACGGCCAGGCCGACCGTCGGCGAGACGCCTGTCAGCACGGCTCCCAACCCGACGGCGGAGAGCGTCGCCACCGGATCGAGCGAGACCAGCGCAATCAGGCCGGGATCGAGCGCACCCCCGGGCGTGACGACCATCTTTTGAATCGCGGCCGAGGGCGTCACGTTGACCACGTCGGGGATGGTCAACGCGTCGAAGATCGCGGGATAGATCGAGAAACGTTCAAAGTCGGTGATGGCCATGGGAAATCCTCGTTGAGGGTTGAGGGTTCAGGGTTGAGGGCCGGAAGTCAGCCGCCGGTGCGGACCTTGTATTTCTGGCCGGGCTTGTTCGCCCGGTCGGCGTAGTCTTTGTGGACGAATTCGTTGATCGAGCGCTGCTCGTCGGCGGAGATAACTTCGATCTCCGCGATTGTGCGGAGCAGCGTCTCCTGGTGGACGGAAAGCCCGCTGCCGCGAACCCGCAGCCGGCCGCTACCGCCGCGGAACGGCAGCCGCATTTTCAGCGTCGCCCGTTTCTGCGTGGCCGTGACGTTAAAGCCCTGCATCACGGCGAGCGTCGTCGGCAGCCGGCCCTGGCGGCGGGAAAACGGCGAGACAAGCGGCCCCAGGCCGAGGCGGTCCTTAAGTTTCTGGTACTTGCGGCCGCGTCGTGCGTAACCGTATTTCGCGGGGGCGAACGATTGAAAGTGCCGCGGGATATGCGTTTCGTGATGCCAGTTCGCCGCGGCCCGCAGCGTGTCGTTGAGATGCTTGCCGTGATTACGGACGAGCAGCCGCGGGTCACGCGGCAGCGTCGTCGTGACGATCAGTTTTGGCGGGGAGAAATCTTCGGCCATCTCACACCCAGTTCAGAATGAAGAGACCGATCCGAAACGTTTTTTCCACGGTGGGATCCGCGTCGAGGGCGTCCTCGGATTTCTGCTGCCAGCCGATCGAGACTTTTCGCCAACCGGTCAGGTTCCAATGAAACCCGCCGCCGGCGGCCGGCGTCTTCGACAATGTGAGCATCTCGGCCAGGATCGCGCCGAGTGTGTTGCGCCATTCCTTGAGATCGTTTTTCGAGTCGGTCGCATGAGTGACCGACTTCGCCGCGGAGAGGACCAGGCCGAGCTGACCCCCTTCTTTGCCGGACCAGTCGCGGAACTGATCGAGCGATTCGTCGTCAAACAGATAACCGCCGGGGATCAGGTAGTCGCCGGCTTCCAAATCGCGATAGGGGTAGTCGATCGAGTCCAGGGCCTCGGTGGCATCGGCCGCGCTGACCAACGCCTGGAACGTCGCCGACGCCGCGAGCAGCTCGGCGGCGAGCGCGAACGGTCGAGACAGCGGTCCGCTGGCGATGACATCGGGCATGGTGGGTTATTGGCGGGGTTGGGCCGAGAGGCGGGCCTGGGTGGCCTGTTCGCGGCGGGTGAGTCGGACGGTTTGCACGCCGCGGCCGGAGATTACGGCCGTCGCCTGCCAGGTCGCTGCGTTAATGCTGAAATTCGACGGCACCTTGCCGAGCGTGACAGTCACGCTCGACGGCAGGACGAGTTTGGCGGTGCGGACGCGCTTCAAGCCGTCGGCGGCATCGTGTTGATCCGTGTCGTCGTTATCAAATTCCGCAAAGAGACCTTCCAGCTCCTCGCTGTCGCCGCTCGGCGGATAGTGCGTCACGGAGATCGCAAATCCGTCGGCGGCAAACAGGAGGTCATCGGCGCCGGAATCGATCAGGTCCTGGAACGTCACGCGTTACGCTCCGAGGGCATACTTGTAATCAACTTCCATCAGCGCAATCTTCACGGCGGGCGTGCCGGTGCCCGACGCCTTTTGAAGCTGCACGAAAGGCTGCACGTTGAGACCGGCCGACAGGGCCGACATATCGAACGTGGTCCCCTCGGCGACGCGTTCGCCGTCGATGAAGAAACGGACGTCGGTCAGGCCGCGGGTAAAGTCGATGTGCAGCAGCTTGTAGACCGCGGCCAGCGTCTGACCGCTCGCCTTGTCGTCGTTGTCCGTGGTGGCGTCGTCGGTTTCGACGACGAGCGCCGTGGTCGATACCGACCCTTGCATCCGGAACCAGGCATTCGTCGCCACGGAATCCGCGGTATCGTTCTGCGCGGCCCCCAGGCCGACGACCAGAGTCGTGACGGCATCAATGCCGGAGACCTGCACGATCGCCCGAAAGTGTTGGATCATCCGCACATCGAACATCAGGACGTCGTTTTGATAGAGCGTGACGACCTGGGCCTCGGACGTAGCGTCGAGCGTCAGGGCCGCCGCGCCGCCGTCCTCGGTCATGCAGAGATACGTCGGCGTGCCGGCCGAGGACGTATCTTTGATCGTCCAGCCGTTCATGCCGGGCGTTGTCGTAAACGATTGGGCGCGATCGAACTTGTCCGACCAGCAGCGCGTGCCGCGGACGACCAGGCCGACTGCCGGCACCAGCGGCGCGAGCTGCAGCAGACCGCCGGCGAGGGCGAGTAGACCGCAGACCAGCGCGAGACTGAACAGCGAGGCACACGATTGCATCGTGCGGCGGTTTTTCCAGTAGTAGAGCGAATACGAAGTCATGGAAATAAGCCTTTCGAAACTGAGCGGTGTGGTGCGTGGACGGGAAAAGCGGCGGCCGGCGATCCGGCCGCCGCGGGCGATGCGGCTTATGCTCCGGCGTGCTTCTGCAGGCCGCGCCAGTTGAGCGCCTTGGCGCCGAACGATTGGAGAATGATGTAGGACTGCGACAACTTGCGCGGGTCGATGAACTGCCGGGTGACCGGCGTCCGCTGACCCTGCAGGAAACTCACCTCGACGGTGTCGATCTGCGCGGTGTCCGCCGCCAGATACCAGGCGGTCGTACTGGCCGAATCGAGCAGCGGTTCGATCACGGGGATTAACTGGCTGGCCATGTTGTAGGCCAGCGAGCCGGTCGCCACGTTGTCATACACCGACATCACGAGCTGCAGAATCGTGGTCCGCAATGCCGAGGGGCCGATGATGTACCGCGGAATCAGGTTCAGGATGTCGGCGCCTTCCGCCTGTTCGGGCGTGTTCTCGCCGCGCATCTGCATCATGAGATTCGTCAGCGTCTGCAGCGTCGTCGTCGACGGGGCGCCGGCCCCCGTGGTGAGATTCAGCCGCTTGCGGTTGCCGGTCACCGTCGAGAACAGGGCCTGGCCGTCGCGCATCGTCGGATTGCTGGTGATGATCGACCAGGCGACCGCGTTCACCGTCCGGCGGGCGGCATTGCCGAGCTGGGCCGGAATGCGGGACAGGGCGCTCATGTCGTCGTTGATCAGCAGCCGATAGCTGAAATCGACTTCATACGACCGGCATTCGACAGAATACGATTCCTTCGCGTCGGCGAAGCTGGCCTTTTCCGGATCCTTGTTGTCGTTCCAGACCGGCAGGTTCGGGACGGCGCCGAGCAAGAACACGTTCTTCGCCTTGAAGTCGACGAAGTCGCTGCCGACCCGCATCACCTGTTCCCAGGTCGACGGGGCCTCGGTATAGCCGAGGGCCATCGACTTGTTGATGGCGTCCATCGTGATGTTCGCGAAGCTGCCCGTGGTGTGATAGGCGCCCGCGTCGCGGATGCCGAGGATTTCGCAGGCCCGCTGCGGTCCGAGCAATGCGAAATGGGCGATCTCTTCGCGGGTCATTTCGAACGTGCGGACGCCGTTGATTTTTTCGACGTATTCGCGAGCCATGTCGAACAGGCTGGCGGCCCGGAAGTGGGCAGAATCCTTATCCTGTTCCGCGACGGGAAAAATCCGCTCGCGGGCCGCTTCCCGCCGCTTGGCGACGTTGTCTTGTTCGTGTTCCGCGACGGGGGAGGCGATGCTGTCCAGCGAGCGGAGGACGAGGGCTGTCTTCATCTGCTTTTCAAATTTGTCGACCTGGGCCGGGCCGGCGGAAATGAACGTCCGCGTCCCGAACGTTTTCTCCTGCTCTTCGCGATGATCGAGGACGGCCTTTTCGATGTCCTCGCGCGAGCGGCAGCCGGCGAGTTTGTCGTCGAGGGCGCGGGTCCGTGTCACGCAGGCCAGGTGGAGCGTGTTGTCGGCGATGCCGCGGAGCTCCTCGGAGCGCTTGGCGGTTTCTTCGATCGCCTTCGTGGCGGCTTTGTTGGACGCGTCTTCGACTATTCGCTGCATGCGGACTTCAAAGTCCGCCAGCAGCGTCTTGGAATCGGCGTCTTCTTTGCGTTCGCCCAATTTGTGTTCGACGGCCCAGCGCTGGGCCTCTTCATCGCTCAATTCCTTCGGCATGCCGCGGGTTTCGAGCAGACTGCGGAGCTCGGGGTTCATGGAGAAGTCCTTTTCTTCCGGTAACGCTGTCGGATCGAAGCCCCGCAGCTTGGCTTGTTCGTCGGCTCCAATCGGGGTCAACGAGACCTCGCGGAGCTTCCATTTCGTAATAACGTTGACGGGGCCGGTGTAAGACCGGCCATTGATGAGTTCGGTCCGGCCGCGCGGCACGAAGCGCTTTTCCAGCCGCAGGTAGCCGGCGGAAACGTCGGTGAAGTGGCCCTCGCGGACCATCGACCAGGCGGTTTCCGCGCCGTTGGCGAATCGCAGCGTGCCGGTCAGTCCGTCACCTTCGCGGCGGATATTGCGCACCGATCCGAGCTGGTTCGCCATCGTTTTCCGCTGATGGTTGTCGAGCAGCGGGACTTGCTCGGGAAATTGCGCGCCGTCCATCCGGAGCACTTCCGGGATCATCTGTTTTCGTTCGGGGTCGGGCATGACGACGGGCGCTTCGGTGGCGATCGTCGCCGCCACGGAGCGGGCCGTTTCATCCGCGGTTGTCGCCGTCAGCGGCAGCGCGCGGAAACTGAGATCGTTCAGTTCTTTGGCGGCTTCACGCCGTGCTGTTTGCTTGCTCGGCATTCGCTTGACCCTGTTGAGGTTGAGCCGGGGCGGCTGGTTTCTGACCCAGCGATGCGGCGATGTACCATTCCGGCAGGCCGTTCGCTTTACATTCAGCGATCCACTCGATGATGTCCTGCTGCACGTCGCCTGAATCGCGGCCGATCGCCGCGTTTTCGATCTGCGGGGAACTGCGTCCGCCGGCAATCCGCATCGAGGCCGCTTCGTCGTCGTCTTTTGGATTGATGGAGCGAGGGACCGGGCCGCTCCAATTCGTGTCAAGAAACTCGGGTTCGCGATCGGCGAATTCTTCCGGCGTGACGATGCCGGCAAAATAGCCGGCGGCGACGCCCAGGCGGATCACTTCCTCATAGAACGGCTGCAGGAAGCCGGAGGCGAACCAGTCCTGCACGCCTTCCATCTCGGGCCAGCAATCGTTGTCGGCGGACCGCTCGGAAGAAAAGGATGAATTGCGATAGTCGCCGGTGATCGTGCTGGCTTTGACGCCGGGCATGGCCGTCCCGACGCCGCGCAGCATGTGCTGAATGAACGCCTCGGCGTTCGTTGTCGGCTGGTTCGGCGTGAAGCCTTTGAGGTCGCCGTCCTGGCCGAGATTGATCATCATCCCCGCTTTCATGCGGGTGATCTTGTTGCCGTCGTCGTCGATCAGTTCTCCGGCGTCGTTGTCGGTGCCATTGAGGCCGAATTGCGTTTTTGAGCGACTGAGCCGGTAGCCGAGGGCCACGCAGGCGGCGATCGCCGCCGACTTGAGGACGTTGTATTGATAGTCGCCGGTGGAGTGCGTCTGCAGGATGGCCGGCGCGAGCCACGGCACGCCGCGGAGCTGATCGACATCGTCCTGCACGTAAAGATGGTAAATCTGATCGGCGTCGACGCGGGCCACGTCGTCATAGGCCAAGAGATTAAATTCGTCGAGGCGTTGCGACGTGATGTGATAGGCCACACGCTCGCCGTCTTGGTTGAGTTCGATGCCGCGGTAAAAGTCGTGGCCCGCTTCAAAGCCGTCGGCCTTGGTGAACTGGCTCAATCGCCGCGGGGCGATCATTTGCAACGCGAGCCGAATCGGTGAACCGAGGGCCTGCTGCTTGGCGCGGGACAGCGTTTTGCGGCGGACGAGGGCCTCGCCGGAGAGAATGCAGGTCCGCAGGGCCAGTTTCTGCTGCTCGACCAAATCGAGACCGCCGCGGCCGGGCTTGCCGCGGACGTCGCAGCAGTTGTGCAGTGCCCACCAGAGCTTGCGGGCGGCTTTGCGGAATTCGACGTGTGGCTTGCCGTCGATCCCCTTCGCCTGGCTGTTCGGGTGCATCCCGCGGCCGATGACCTTCGTCTCGATGGTGCGGACGATCTTGCGCGCGTAGGGATTGTTGCGATAGAGGTTCCAGGATTCCGCCTCGCATTGATCGAGCTGCGCGCGGGGAATCTGGTTTTCGGGCAGCAACAACCGTTCAAAGGAATTGGTCAGCCGGTTGTATTTTCCGGCGGCGTAACCGCCTTTGCCGTTGGAGACGGCGGCGATCTGGTCCAGCGTGGCGCGGGCCGCCAGGCGTTCCAGTTGCCGGCCGGGCGAGAAGAGGCCGACGAGTTGATCGACGAGGCTGGCGATCATCGTTCGCCCCCCGTTTCGACCAGCGATGCCATCGATCCGCCGCCGTCCTCGAGGTCGTTGATCTGTCGGATCAGGCGATCGCGATCTGCGCTCAGTTCCGCATAACGGGCCTGCTGCCGACGATGGCCGGTCGGGCCGACGTCGAATTCCTGGGCGAGCCGGCAACGTGTGAGCGCGGCAAGAACTTCAGTCAGTTCGTTTTGCAGAATTTCCAGCATGCCCTGGTGATAGACCAAGAGCCGGTTTCGGCGAAGAGGGCCTTTCCGCCGGCGGGAATTTTCCCGCCGGCAAGCGGAGGTTTGTTGCGGTAACTGTAATTTCCAGGTCGACAGACCAAGTGTGGGCGCACGTGTCGCATTTGAAATAATGTCGACTCTTACCCTCGTATTGGCCGTTGTGCCGGCCCTGTCCGCCGCGGCCCTCGCCGCAGATCGGGCATTTCTTCCAGTCCGCGGAAAGTTTCGGAGCTGTGGGGATCGCGGTTTCCGGCATGGCCGGCCGGGTCTGCGGCGCGGGAGCCGGCGGGCGCTTGGAATCCTGTCGTTTCATAACCACTCTCTCCCATCAGATCGGTCGTCGCCGGAAAAGTTCGATGCACGTTTCGCGGCGACGGCCTGAGATACGCTTGGCCGTGGCGGCAGTGAATCCCAAGTCCGGCCGTCCTCGGTAACGCAGAGTGCGGCCGTGCGCGCGTATCGCAAACAATCGCGAAAGTCGTTTGGTCCGCGCTTCTTCCAGGTGTGGACTTCATAACCGTCGTCGTTCTTTTCTTCTGCCGGATATTCATTCTGGAGTTCTGCCAGAAAGGTCACGTCAAGACCGATGTCGGCGGCCAGAGTCCAGCCGGGATCTTCAGGCGTGATCAAATCATTGTTGAGCACGCGCTGAATCCAGCGCTGCGTGCGCTCCGTGTTGACGTTGACCAAGGTTAGCCCGCCCAACTTGGCCTTGTGATTCAGATTTGATTCGGCTTCGCCGCGGGTCAACTGAAAGCCTTGGTCGAACCGGCTGGTCGAGTGGCCTTTGCAGGGCCAGCAGCCGTGGATCCGGCGGCAGAAAGCGTAGACGTCTTCCGTCCGATTGCCGTCGCCGGAATCGATCAAGGTCACGCCCGGCCGGAGCGGATTGCCGCCGTCCGCATGAGAGTAATAGCTCTTCGGTCCATTTATGATTTCGGCGAGCTCATCCCAGGTGGCGCAGAAACCGTAATCCACGACGTGGCCGCGGCCGCGGGGTCCCCAGACGCAGACAATCCATTTCAGCCGGTCGCCCTGCACGTCGACCCCGCGCGTCGTGAAGATTGACCAGGCGGGGCAAATCCGCTGCGGATCGCCGGTACAGAGTCTCGCAGCGAGTTCCGTACCCGAAAGTTGCGGCGGCGCTTCGTCCCACGTGAGGCCAAGCCATGAGTTCACAAAATTTCTCCTCTTTTCATTGTGCCGGCAGGATTCGAGCCACTCCTTGGCGATCAAGCCCCAGGTGATCGAGGGCAGCAGGGAATGGAGCGTGGACAACGGACCAAAGGATGCATCGGGACCAGGTCGCAGCGGCTTGCCTTTGAGTTTGCCTGAACCGGCGACGGTCATCCCCTCAGGAACCCACACGCCGGAATTCAGCATGGCGTACCGGTGACCATCGAGAATCTTCTTTTGGCAGTGGCTGCATTCGTACCACGCGGTTTCCAGGGCGACGGTTGGATCGCTGCGACCGCTGGCGGGTTTCTCCCACTTAAGGCCGCCCGGTTTGTCGCGCTCGCCGAAGACCAGCTCCTGCCAGCCGTTGCAGCGCGGGCAGGGGACTTCCCGCCGGCGGTTGTCCGCGGCGAGCCGGGCCGGTTCGATGCGGGAATCCTTTTTCGTCGCCGGTGTCGACATCTTGAGGATTTTGTGCCGACAGAAACCCTTCGCCCGCTCGCGCATCAGTTCGGCGAAATCCGCCTCGTCGGATTTCCGCCGGGACATTTTATCGATTTCATTCAAGACGACGACGAACGCCGCATAGTCGGCGGCGGCGGACGGCGAGCCGGACCAGGCTCCGTGAATCAGCATGTTCGCGAGTTCGATTTTGTCTGATCCGCGGCGGCCTGGCGGCGGCAACACGTCCGCCAGCTCGGGGATCTTTTCCAGGATCCTCCAGAGACGTTTCAGAACTCGCTTGACCGACCGGATATCGGCATCCCCCCACGCGCAGGGGTTCGGGTTGTAGCGCGCGATCCGCGCGAGGCAGGCCTGGGCGAAGACCGTCTTGCCGAGCCTGGAGGCCCATTGCAGGGAGATCGTGCGGATGTAGGGATCATCGAAACAGTCGAGCGGCTCGCGGGCGTGCGGGAACAGATCGAGGCGGAACTTGCCGCGGATTTCGGAGCCGGGCGGGAGCGTGATCTCGCGCTCGGCGAAGTCCGCGGTCCGCACGAACGGCGTCGGGCGGATGACGTCGCAGACCGGAGCGGTGATCCCGAAGAACAAACCCACGACGATCACTCCTGCGGCGAGCGTTTGAGATCCTCGGCGAGCTGCTCGCGGCGGCGGTCGAGTTCCGCCTTGATCCGCGGGCCGATCGCCTTCTTGCATTTCTTGCAGCACTCGCCGGCGAGCAGATCGGGCAACTGTTCGCACCAATCGGCCAGGCCGGAGAGGATGTTCGCGAGGAAGAGTTCGTAACTCGGCCGCGGGAGGAGTTCCTTCTCCTGCTCCTGCAGGTGCAGCTCTTCCTTGCGTGTGCGGATTTTGTCCCGCTTCAGGGCCTCGGCGGCGCGGGCCACCTTGAGCGTCTGCATCTGCGTGCCGCGGTCGGATCCCTTCTTCGCCAGTCGATCTCGCCAGGCGGTGATCGCATCGAGATCGTAGCCGGCTGAACAATCCGGAAAGTCGGGATGCTGTTCGCGCCAGTCGCGGAGCGTCCGCGCTGTGACGCCCAGCTTGTCGGCCGCTTCCTTTTGTTCCGCGACGATCGCCATCCATCGTGTTCCCTACACCCGTACAGGACCGGGGCGAGAACGCCGCCGGAAGTCCGAAAATTCTTCCCTCAAGCCTGCCTTGGACTTAGCCTAAAACCGCTGTTTCCCAGCAGAATTCCTTGTATTTTTGCCTTGAACCTTTTCTCGCCGCGCTCGATATTGATTGCAGACGCGGACGATTGATCCGCGAAACTTAACCCGGCCCTTGCAGGGGCCACAGACTGGAGAAAATCATGGCGACAACTCAACCGACTGTCGGGCACGTCGTTTACCAGGCAGAGGGCGAGTGGATCGACGGCCGGCCGATCTCTTTTTCCGGTGCGGGCCATTTGTCGGAAGCTGACGCTCGCGACGAAATCTCCAATCGCCTTGCCATGCTCAGCACGGCCGAGGCGAAGCGAGTACGATCCTGTTGGGTGAGGCCGTACAAAGTCACGTCGCTCGACGAAGATGCTGCGGATGGCATCGGTTCGATGGAATCCTGCGGCCCTGGCGTCGCAATCTGAACCATCCCCGCTTGCAGGCGGCTGACTCTCCAGTCTCGCGCGGCGTTCATCATGGGCTGCAACCCGAACGCCGCGCGGGGCGTTTCTTAAGCCCCGTTCGGAAAGGTTGCGCTCATCGTGCGCGCCGAGATCAAAAAACAAGCAAAAAAATTGGGCATCCCGCTGGATGTTGTCGCCGACACGTATCGCGAACTGCGGGCCTATGAACGCCAAGCCCGCGATTGGGAATGGACGATCCGCCGGCGGGTCTGGGAAATGTATTCCTACAGCCCCGAATCGAACGAGTTCTGGCGGCATGGCATGCACGTCCGTTATGCCCGCGCCTTCGGCGAAGGGGATCGGACGCTGATCCCCCGCTGGGATGAAACGGCCGACGAACTGGCGATGGAGTTCCCCGAGCTGGCCGTCGACGGCGATCCGGCGGAACGTCTCTTTGAATTCATCGCCCGGCGCTACGAACCGCTGCCGACAGCGGAAGACACCTGGAAGCAAGCTGTTGATGTGTGCCTCGAGCGCGTCGCGGAATGGGCCGTCGACGCCGAACCCGTCCCCTTTTGAAAGGAAACCACATGCGAGCAATAACGCTAAAACGAGAATGGGCCTGGCTGGTGGCCCAGGGTCACAAGCAGATCGAGAACCGCACCTGGGCGACGCGGTACCGGGGGCCGCTGGCGATTCATGCCGGTAAGGGGTCCGATCCTGCGGCCAGTGTGCTGTGCGGACGGCTGGGAATTGCATTGCCGGAGGTCCTTCCCGAAAGCGTGTTGCTCTGTGTGGTGGATTTGGTCGACATCATCGAACTGAGTGGGCTGGATGGGCCGCGTTCCGATCCGTTTGCGGTTGGCCCGTGGTGCTGGATGCTCGAGAACGTCCGGTTGCTTGATCCGCCGATCGCCTGCGGCGGACGCCAGTGCCTGTGGACGCCGCCGGCTGGACTGGTGGCGTAATCCCGAACCGGCGCGCCTCGTCCGGTCGAGCCGGGCCGACATAACGAAAACTCGCCGTGAGTCGATCGAGGGCCGCCGTCTTCGCCATGCCGGTTTTTGTCGAGGAATGGCCTTGAGGGCTCATCAGCGACGGCAGCCGGATCATTCGCCAGAGAGGCGAGCGGGACCGGTGGGCGATCATGCTGGGGTGGCTGGTTGTCGAGTGCACGCCCTTGCCGAGCGAGGCGAACAGACCCATCACGAATTCGCTGAGCGCGTTGCCGATGCCGATGCCCTGGAAGTCGGGCAGGCATACCGAACGATGCTCGCGCCAGAATCCGCCGTTGGCGTGCGGCGAGTGAATCATCGCCGTAAAGGCCGCGGGTTGGCCCTGAAACAGAGCGACGAAACAACAGGCGGATTTCATCAGGTTGGACGCTAGATAGTGATGCCGCTTGAATAGCTGCCATGCCGACGAGTGGACGCGGACAATCGTGAGGCGGATGGGCGGGCGGCGCCTTTCCAACCTCCAGACGAACCGGCCCGTGGCGGGTTCGTAGATCCAGTCCGGATCTAGCCAGTCGACGATATCGAAATGGCAGGAGATCGCGACGAATTTGCCGGGGCCGCGGCGGATCGTTTTGGCGACGGCCGCCGATCCGATCTGCGCGACGGTGCGATCCACGACGGAGGTGAACTCATCGATGGCGACCAGATCCCGATTCTCGGTCAGCGCGCGGGCGAGCGTGACGCGGAACTGCTCGCCGTTGGAGAGGCAGCCGAACGGCCGCAACCAGCTCGGGGGAGAACTGAAGCCGACCGAGGAGAGCGCCCCTGTGATGTCAGTGATCGAGAGCGATGCCGGGAAGGCGTCGATCACGGACCGATCGGCCGGCCATTCGTAGCCGTGCACCAGGGCGTCGCCGAACAGTTCGCGCGCGATCGTCGACTTCCCGCAGCCGGACGGGCCGACGATCAGGCCGATCTGCCAGGGGCGGGCTTCGAGGGGCAGGTCGACCGTCCAGGACTGTTCCGACCGTTTCGCCGGCGGAACGTCGAACATGCCTTCGAGCTGCATCACCCGCGGCGAGCGGACGACAGGGACCGAACGGGTGATCTCGGCGTGCATGGGGCTCCTTCGTGGATTACTTGACAAGCATGGCTTGTCAAGTAATCAGGCGATGAGCGCTCGGACTTCCAGGCCGTCTTCCGCCTGGAGCCGTTCGAGCAATTCCTTCTGCTGATTCTCGTTCTGGCACGTGACGAGAATCTTCCACGCCGAATCGGGCGGGGCCGACGTCGTCGGCTTGCCGCTTTGCTCGGCGGGATCAGATCCGCCTTTGCTCCGCGGAGCCGGCGTCTCCTCGGCGGCGGCCAGGGCCTCGTTGATGTCGGCGTCGAGATCGCTGAACATGCGCGAGAGTTCGCCGTCGAGTCCGTCCAGCGGAAGTTCCGCCAGGGCCTCGCGGAGCATATCCTCGTTCCATTCGGACAGCTCGGCAGTCCGATTGTCGGCGATGGCGAAGCCGGTCGCCACCTGGTCGTCTTCCGTGACGAAGATCGCCGGGACGTGGGTCCATCCGTTGGCGAGCGCCGCCTGTACCGTGCCATTGCCGGCCCGGACGATCTTCCGGTCGCCGGCGAGCTGCACCACGACGTTCTTTCGGATGCCGTAAACCCGCAGGGATGCGGCGATGGCCGCCAGATTCCGTTCATCATGCGTGCGGGCGTTCTTCGGGTCGAGCACCAGCTCGGCGATCGGCACGGCCAGCGGCCGCAGCCGTTCGTCGATGTAGGGCAGGTCGGTGATTTCGCCGGAAATCACCGATGAAGGCAGGGACGATCCGACTGCGGCCGCAGACGGATCGTCGGCAGAGGGAAGGGGGGCCTGGCTGGCGTCATCTTGGCGGGTTTTGGCACGTTTTTTGGGCATTTTCTGGCCGGGGGAAGGAAGGAAGTTGAATTTTTTCGGGGTTCCGCACAAAAAAAATGCGATTGTTC
>Ga0155472_173_pt1 | contig 32458 bp, 48 predicted proteins | sample RifCSPhighO2_12_FD_107130 | JGI IMG/M metagenome (GOLD analysis project Ga0155472, IMG submission 107130) | Gammaproteobacteria bacterium RIFCSPHIGHO2_12_FULL_63_22
AATAGACGCCGTCGAATCCCTTCTAGCAACGCGCTAGACCGTTTTCGCAAATCATGGCGCCCGCGCGAACGCTTGACGGCGCCGGGGGACGGGTCCGCCCTGGTCGCCCCGGCGTAGCCGCTCCCTGCGGACTCAGGGTCGACCGGCCGGCCATCCATGGCCGGCCTCCTGTGCGAACCCATCCCCCGTCACCGCCAAGCGTTCGTCAGACACCGACGCGTGTTGCGAGACGTCAACGTCAACGTCGATCAAGCCCAAGTTCCAGCCTCTTTCAGTCCGACGCACTCGGCATTGATGCGTTGAGTTTCGAATTGCCTGGATGCTCTGCCGATTTTTTCGAACGCAGCTGCAGCGTCACGAACCACGTGCGTAACCGACCTTGACCTTGATCTTCGACCACTCTCGATGGATTCGGACAGCCGCTTGGCGGTGACGGGGGGTGGGTTCGCACAGGAGGTTGGCCATGGATGGCCAACCGGTCGACTCTGAGTCCGCAGGAGCGGCTACGCCGAGGCGACCAGGGCGGACCCACCCCCCGGCGCTGTCAAGCGGCTGCGCCAGATCACATGTCGAATTTTTGGACGTCGAGCCCGCGGTCTTTGTAGGCTTTCCAGCGCGCCCGCAAGGGCTCGCGTGCACTCTCGTCCGCGGGTACGACTTCAAGCACGCGCGCAAAGTCGCCGGTAACGGGCTCATTGCGCAGGTTGATCACCAGCGGCCGCATCGGTGGCTGCATCTCGGGTGGCACGATCAGCACCGGCGTGATGTCGTCGTCTTCGTCGGTGCCCGCGATCTGGTGCGGGATGTAGGCGTCGGGATCGAACTCCCACAGCAGTTCGTCCAGCACGTCGGCCTGGATGGCCGACGACACCAGGATCAGCAGGGGCTGGCCGCTGTCGTTGGCCTTGCGTGCGAGTTCGCACACCAGCAACAGCGGCTTCTCCAGGAAGCGCGGTTTCGCGATCAGGTAGAAATCGGCGCGCGCCATCGTCGGATCAGCCGATGTCCGTGATCAGGCGCAACGGTCGATCAGCCACTGGCTCAGCAGGCCGACCGGGCGGCCGTTGGCCATGCCCTTGCGGCCTTCGTCCCAGGACGTGCCGGCGATGTCCAGGTGGGCCCAGCGCTGGCCTTCGGTGAAGCGCGACAGGAAGCAGCCGGCGGTAATCGCGCCCGCACCCTTGCCACCGATGTTGTACACATCGGCGAAGGCCGATTCGATCATCGTCTGGTACTCGTCCCACAGCGGCAGGCGCCAGGCGCGGTCGAACACCATTTCGCCAGCGCCGGAAAGTTCAGCCGCCAGGTCATCGTGCTTGCTCATCAAGCCGTGCGCGTACTTGCCCAGCGCAATCACGCAGGCGCCGGTGAGGGTCGCGACATCCACCGTGGCCTGCGGCTCGAAACGCTGCGTGTAGGTAAGCGCATCGCACAGCACCAGGCGGCCTTCGGCATCGGTGTTGCCCACTTCGATGGTCTTGCCGCTCATGGACGTGAGGACGTCGCTCGGACGGTAGGCGTCGGCGTCGGGCATGTTCTCGACGGCAGCGACCACGGCGACCAGGTTGAGTGGCAACTTCATGCGGGTGCAGGCCAGGAAGGTGCCGATCACGCTGGCAGCGCCGAGCATGTCGAACTTCATTTCCTCGATGCCGCCCTGGGTCTTGAGGTTGATGCCGCCGGTGTCGAAGGTGATGCCCTTGCCGACCAGCGCAAACGGTTTGGCATCGCCCGCGCCCGTGTAGCGCAACACGATCAGGCGCGGCGGATTGGCCGAGCCGCGGCCGACGGCAAGCAGCGAGCCCATGCCGAGCTTTTCCATTTCGGCGCGCTCGAGCACTTCGCAGCTCACCTCGTCGAACTGGGTCGCCAGCTTGATGCTTTGTTCGGCAATGTAACCGGGGTTGCAGACGTTCGGCGGCAGGTTGCCCAGCTCGCGTGACAGCTGCACGCCGGCGGCGATGGCGACGCCACGCTGCAGTTCGGTCGCGAGGGCTTCGTCACCGGCCAGCACGATGGACGCCAGCGTCACTTCGGCGGGCTTGGTGCGCGTGGCGGTGTATTCGTAGGCGGCGTTGTCGGCGGTGATGGCAGCCTGGCGGACATTCCAGCCGGCGTCACGGCCTTTCACGTCCAGCTCGGTCAGCGTGATGGTGGCGGTCTTTACCGGACCGATGCGCAGGGCGCGCACCGCATCGGCGATCGCCTTGAGGTACTGCGGCACGGCGAACTTGGCGCGATCGCCCAGGCCGATCACCAGCACGCGCGGGCTGGTCACGCCCGGCAGGTCCTGCAGCATCGTCGAGCGGCCGGTCTTGCCTGACAGGTCGCCACGCGTGGCCAGGGTCGCCAGGCGGCCGCCAGAGGCTTCATCCACGGCCTTTGCCGCGGGGCTGAGGGCGCTGTCGGCGTAGATCCCGACCACCAGGCAATCGGTCTGGGCGGTGGCCGGTGCGACCGGGTTCATCTGAAATTCGAGGGCCATGCGTCTAATTCCGTACAATTGGGGGGATAGGCGGCGCTGATCGGCACCGCGTCAGACCCGACAGTGTAATTCAAGCGACCCCCCTCCGATGTCAAAGCGCCCCGCATGCTCCTGATCGAAAGGCACCTCACGCGGCAATTCGCCGAAAGCGTGTTCGCCGTCGCGGTCGTGCTGCTGCTGGTCACGCTGGGCGCGCTGTTTGCCGACCTGATTTCCGAAATCGCCAAGGGCAAGGTGCCGGCCGGCCTGCTGCTGTCGCAGCTGGGCCTTCGATCGATCCGCTTCCTTACCCTCGTGTTGCCGCTGGCGCTGTTCCTGGGCCTGCTCATCTCCATCAGTCGCATGTACGCGGAAAGCGAGATGGCCGTGCTCGCCTCGGTCGGCATGGGCCCGCAGCGGCTCTGGAAGCCCCTGCTGCTGGTCAGCCTGCCGATCATGATCGTGGTCGGCCTGGCTTCGTTGTGGCTGGCGCCGCTGTCGGCATCGCGCGCGAAGGAAATGATCGAGGTCGCCAATCGCTCGTTCCTGATCGCCGGGCTCGAGCCCGGTCGCTTCGTCGAACTGCCCGGCAAGGGTGGCGTGCTGTATGTCACCGAACTCACGCCCGACGGCACGCGCTTCAAGCAGTTGTTCGTGCAGCGCGAGAACGAAGGCCGCGTGGACATCATCACCGCCCACGAAGGCAGCCTCAACCTGATCGGCGACACCGAACGCTACCTGCGCCTGAAGGATGGCTTCCGTGTCGAAGGCGCGATCGGCTCGCGTGATTTCCGAATGATGCGTTTCGAAACCAACGACGTGCGCGTGCCCGATCGCGAAAACGACAACAAGGCCGACGCCCTCGCCGCCGATTCCACCGTCGAACTCGCCCGGTCCGGCAAGCCGCTGGCCGTCGCGGAAGTCAACTGGCGCCTGGCGATGCCGCTGTTCGTCGGCATCCTCGCCGTCTTTGCCGTCCCGCTGGCGCGCAGTGAACCACGCCAGCCGCAATACGGCCTGGTCCTGTTCGCATTGCTGGTCTACCTGGTCGGCATGATCCTGCTGTTGCTCGGCACCAGCCTGATCGGCAGCGGCAAGATGCCGTCCTGGCTCGGCCTGTGGTGGGTGCACCTGCCGATGCTGGCGTTCGCAGCCTGGTTGTTCCTGCGCGACGGATCCTTGCCCAAGCCCGCGAAGGTGCGGAAATGATCCTGTTTCCGCGCCGGCTGGCCGGTTACCTCGCGAAAAGCGTCCTGCTGTCCACGTTGGCGGCGTGGGCGGTGTTGCTGGGCTTCATCACCATCATCGATTTCGTCAGCGAGCTTCGCGACGTCGGCAAGGAAAGCTACACGCTCAGCCATGCCGTGTTGTACATGATGCTGACCACGCCGCGGCGCCTGTACGAACTGTTCCCGACCATCGCCGTCATCGGCAGCCTGCTCGGCCTGGGCGGACTGGCGGCGAAATCGGAACTCACCGTGATGCGCGCAGTGGGCCTGTCCAAGTTGCAGATGGGCCTGGCCGCGTTGATACCGCTGTTGCTGCTCACCGGCCTGATGGTGATCAACATCGAAACGCTCGGTCCGGCAGGCGAGCAGCGCGCGCAGGAACTTGCCAACAGCAAGTCGCGGCAGCTCATCATGGCCCGCTATTCCGGCCTGTGGGCGCGCGAGGGCGACCTGTTCCTCAACGCGCGCGGCAACAGCGCCCCGCATACCGACGAAAACGGCCAGAGCTGGGTCGAACTCGAAGACGTGCGCCTCTATCAATTCGACGACAAGGGCAAGTTGCTGTCGCTCGCGCATGCGCGCACCGCCATCCATCGCAAGGAAGGCTGGACCTTGAACAATGTCGAGCGCACCTGGTTCGATGCGCGTTCCGTGCGCGTGGAAAAAATCCCGAGCGAACGCTGGGACACCGAACTCGATGACAGCACGCTGGCCGCGCAACTGGCGCGACCGCGCTACCTCAGCAGCGCCGAGCTGCGCAGCAACATCAGCTACCTGCGCCGCAACCAGCTCGACTCGCTCAAGTTCGAAAGCGCGTATTGGGCGCGTTGGTTCTATCCCTTCAACGTCATCGTGCTGTGCCTGGCCACCTTGCCCTTCGCCTTCGGCTCGCTGCGCAGCGGCGGCTTCGGCAAACGATTGTTCATCGGCATCCTGATCGGCATCGGCGCACTACTGGTGCAGCGCATGTTCGTCGGCCTGGCCGACGTCTATCGCTTCGATGTGCGCTGGGCTTACCTGTTCCCGCCGCTCATCATCCTCGGCGTGTGCTGGGGTTGGCTGGCGAAACGGATCTAGCCGGCGGAACTAACTGGCCGGTTTTGCGGGCGGTTGCAGCCGCACGAACATCGTCTTCGCCGCCAGGTCGTGCAAGCCGCGACGCTCGGCATCCACCAGCGTCCACAACAGGCAGATGCCCGGCGTCAGCCAGGCCACCAGGTAGCGCAGCCACAGCGCGCCCCAGGCAGCCGGCTTGCCGTCCGTCGCCAGCACCATCAGGCGCCAGGGCCGCATGCCCACGGTCTGTCCGCCACGTCGCCACGACACGGTGAAGTAGGCGCCGGCCAGCAGCCACATCACCGCGAGTTCCAGCACGCCCAGGCCCGGCGATTGTTCGACGGTGCGACCGCCATTCATCCACAGGAACACGGCGCTGGTAATCATCACCAGCGGAATCATCGGCAGGCAGTCGTAGGTCAGGGCAAGCAGGCGCCAGCCGAGGGCCGCGGGTTCGGCAACCGCTCGCGCGGCAGGGTTCGAAGGAGTGTCCATGTGACAAGGATAGCCGGGGCAGGGGCGCATCGCTAAGCTGCAGGCATGAGTCCCACCACGCCCAGCAGTCGCCGTCAGGAAAGCCTGGCCCTGCCAGAAGCTTCTCCCGCCGACGCGGCGCTGATCGCCGCCTACCTGGAACGGGCCTGGGCCGAGCAGGGGCTGGCGCGACAAACGCTGGATTCGTATCGTCGCGATCTCGATGGCCTCGCCCGCTGGTTGCGCGGACAAGGCCGGCCCTTGCTCGCCGTGCAGCGCGAACACCTGTTCGCCTATTTGTCGGAACGCAGCCGGCGGCAATACGCCACCCGCAGCAATGCGCGCCTGCTGTCCTCGTTGCGCGGCTTCTACGCGCAGCAACTCCGGCTCGGCGCCATCAGCGAAGATCCGACCGCCTTGCTCGAAGCGCCCAAGCTCGGTCGATCCTTGCCGAAGGCGCTGTCCGAAAGCGAGGTCGAGGCGCTGATGAATGCCCCCGACGTCACCACGCCCGCCGGTCTGCGTGATCGAGCCATGGTCGAAGTCATGTACGCCGCCGGTTTGCGCGTCAGCGAGTTGGTGAATCTTCCGGCGGTCGCGGTCAACCTGCGCCAAGGCGTGTTGCGGGTGATGGGCAAGGGCAGCAAGGAACGCCTGGTGCCGATGGGCGAAGAGGCGCAGCACTGGCTTGAAAAATATCTCGCCGAAGCGCGACCTGCATTGGCCGGCAAGCGCAATGCCGTGCCCCTGTTCCTGGATCGCAATGGCGAGGCGCTCAGCCGCCAGCAATTCTGGAACACGGTGAAAAAGCTCGCGGTGCATGCCGGCATCGAATCGAAACGCGTCAGCCCGCACGGCCTGCGCCACAGCTTCGCCACGCACCTGCTCAACCACGGCGCCGACCTGCGCGCACTGCAGATGCTGCTCGGCCACGCCAGCCTGTCCACCACGCAGATCTACACCCTGGTCGCGCGCGAGGGCCTCAAGCGCCTGCACCAGCAGCACCATCCCCGGGGATAGTTGCCGGGCTGCCGCCACAGGACTAGCCTAGGCAATATGAACAAAATCCTGCGCAAGTCCCTGGTCCCGGCCCTCGTCGGAATGTTCCTTTTGGCCGCGGCGCCTTCGGCTCTAGCAGGCGGCGCCCTCGCGCTGGACGGCGCCAACGACCATGTCACCTTCGGTCCCGCGCCCGCGCTCGGTGCGTCCAACATCACCCTCGAGACCTGGTTCAGGCGCAGCGGCGCAGGCGTTGCCACCAGCACCGGCAGCGGCGGCGTCAGCGCCGTGCCCCTGGTCACCAAGGGCCGGTCGGAAGGCGACAACAGCAACGTGGACATGAATTATTTCCTCGGCATCCGCGGCACCGACAACGTGCTGGTCGCCGATTTCGAGGAAGGGGCGGGCGGTGCATCACCCGGACTCAACCACCCGATCGCCGGCGTCACGCCGCTGTCCATCGGCGTCTGGTATCACGCTGCCGCCACCTACGACGGCAACAAGTGGCAACTGTTCCTCAATGGCGCGCTGGAAGCCGAACTCATCGTCGGTCGCCCGCTGCGCAGCGACAGCATCCAGCACGCAGCGCTTGGCACCGCCATCAACTCGACCGGCGTCGCCTCAGGTTATTTCGCCGGTACGCTCGATGAAGCCCGCATCTGGAATGTCGCGCGCAGTCCCGCGCAAATCCTCGCGGGTCGCGATGTCGACATCAACAGCGAAGCGGGCCTGGTCGGTCGTTGGGGCCTGGATGAAAACAGCGGCACGTCTGCCGCCGACACGTCTGGCAACAATGTCACCGGCACACTGGTCAACGGCCCGCTGTGGGTTGGCGACCGACAGACCGTCAGCCAGCCGATCGTCACGCGGGGTCCGTACCTGCAGGTCGGCACTGCGTCCAGCATCATCGTTCGCTGGCGCACCGACACGGCCACCGACAGCCGCGTGCGATTCGGCACCAGCGTCGGCTCGCTCACGTCCAGCGCGGGCAACGCCACCCTCACCACGGAACACGAAGTGCTGGTCTCGGGCCTGTCGCCCGTCATGCGCTACTACTATTCCGTGGGCAGCAGCACGGCCACGCTGGCAAGCGGCACCGATTACAGCTTCTACACCGCGCCGCCGATCGGCACCGCGCAGCCCACCCGCGTCTGGGTGCTGGGCGACTCCGGCACCAAGGATGCGGTCGCCGCGGCGGTACGCAACGGTTACACCGCGTTCGGCGCCGGTCGTTATACCGACGTCTGGCTGATGCTCGGCGACAACGCCTACAACAACGGCACCGATGCCGAATTCCAGGCCGCCGTGTTCGACATGTATCCGTCCTACCTGCGCCAGGCGCCGCTGTGGTCAACCATCGGCAACCACGACACCGGCCAGACCACCAATCCGTCGCTGTCGATTCCGTACTTCCAGATATTCAACAGCCCGACCGATGGTTCCGCGGGCGGCGTGCCTTCGGGCACCGAAAGGTATTACTCGTTCGATTACGGGCGCATCCATTTCATCTCGCTCGATTCCATGACCTCCAGCCGCGCGCCGGGCAGTGCGATGCTCACCTGGCTGGAAGCGGACCTCGGTTCGACCACGCAGGATTGGATCATCGCGTTCTTCCACCATCCGCCGTACACCAAGGGTTCGCACAACTCCGATACCGAATCGCAACTCATCGAGATGCGCGCCAACGTGCTCCCCATCCTCGAAGCGGGCGGCGTGGACCTCGTGCTTACGGGCCACAGCCACAGCTACGAGCGTAGCTTCTTCATCAACGGCCACTACGGTTTGTCCGGCACCTTCACCAACGCTATGAAGGTCGAAGCGGGATCGGGTCGTGAAAACGAGAGCGGCGGCGCCTACGACAAGCCTGCCGATCTGGTTGCGAATGCGGGCGCGGTCTATGTGGTCGCCGGCAACGGCGGCCATGTCACCAACTGGGTAGGCGGCAGCACGGCGGAATTCAATCCGGCGCCGCATCCGGCCATGTACCGTTCGGTCCTGCATGTCGGCTCGCTGGTGCTGGACGTGGACGGCAACCGGCTCGATGCGAAGATGATTCGTGAAACCGGCGCCGTGGATGACTACTTCACGCTGGTCAAGACGACGACGCAGTCGCAGGTTCCGCTGGCGCCGGCGACGCTGTCGGCAACGGCAGGCAATGCGCAGGTGTCTTTGTCCTGGGCTGCCAGCAGCGGCGCTACCAGTTACACGGTCAAGCGGTCCACCAGCAACGGCGGTCCGTATTCAATGCTGGCAGCGGGCATCGCCACCACCGCTTACACCGATGCCACGGCGAGCAACGGCACCACCTATTACTACGTGGTCAGCGCCAGCAACGGCACCGGCGAGAGTCCCGATTCCAGCCAGGCCAGTGCAACGCCCGTCGCGCCGCCTGCGGTTCCCGCAGCCCCGACCGGGCTCACGGCCACTGCCATTTCCAAGACGCAGGTAAACCTTTCCTGGATTGACCAATCGAACAACGAATCGGGTTTCCGGATCGAGCGCTCCACCGTCAGTGGCAGCGGATACAAGCTGATCGCTACCGTCGGTGCGAATACCACCAGCTACGCCAACACGGGCTTGAAATCCCGGAAGACCTACTACTATCGGCTGCGAGCCTACAACGCGAGTGGTGATTCCACTTACTCGAACACGGCATCGGCCAAGACGCTGAAGTGACCGCGTCACGCACCGATCGGCCCGGTCCTTCGGGGCATGGCCGTCGGATCATCTTCGTCTGCCTGCTGGTGGCGGCGCTTGCGCCGCCGATCGCCGTTGCGCATGGCGACCTGCACGAGCAGATTGTTGCCATCAGTCAGCGCATCGAAGCAGATCCGGCCAATGCCGACCTGATCCTGCGCCGTGCCGAGTTGCATCGCGAACACGAACAATGGCCACAGGCTGAAGCGGATTACGACCATGTGGCGAAGCTTGCGCCGGACAACCGGGCCATCGACCTCGGGCGCGGAAAGTTGTATCTGGCCATGGCCAAACCCGATACCGCCCGCGCAGCCCTGGATCGCGTGCTCGACGCGCAGCCCACGCACGTGGACGCGTTGGCCACCCGTGCGCAGGCCTTGCAGGCATTGGGCGAACACGAAGCTGCGGCCGCCGACTATGCCCGTGCGATTGAAAATGCCTCGTCGCCGGAACCCGATTTCTATCTCGGTCGCGCCAAATCACTCTCGGCAGCCCGACCCGCGCGCGATGACCAAGCCCTCGCCAGCCTGGATGCAGGTATTGCGCGCCTGGGCAAGCTGCCGACGCTGTCGCTTGCAGCCATCGAGTTACAAGTAAGGCGGAGTGAGTTCGATGACGCGCTGCGACGGTTGGATACGCTACGCGAAGCGCAACCGCGCCAGGAAGCCTGGCTGGAGCGCCGCGGTGACATCCTGATGGCCGCGAAACGGCCCGACGAAGCGATGCGGGCGTGGCGCGATGCCATGGCTGCGCTGGATGCCCTGCCGCCACGCTTGCGCGGCACGGGTGCCATGCTCGAATTGCGCAAGCGCCTTACGCAGCGACTCCAAACAGCGCGCCCACGCCCGCAGTAATCGCCATCGCCAGGGCGCCCCAGAAGCCCATCCGCAACGCGCCCGCAGCCATGCCCGCGCCGCCCGTTTTAGCCGCCAGTGCGCCCAGTCCGACCAGGAACACCAGTGATGCGATGGACACGCTCCACATCAGCCCGGCAGCAGGCGCCAGCCAAACGACGAGCAAGGGCAGGGCGGCACCGGCGGCAAATGTCGCGGCGGACGCCATCGCTGCCTGCATCGGCCTCGCGGTCATCATCTCGGTAATGCCCAGTTCGTCACGCGCATGCGCGCCAAGCGCGTCATGCGACATCAGCTGGGTCGCCACTTGGGCGGCCAATGCCTTGTCCAGCCCGCGGCTCATGTAGATGTTGGTCATCTCTTCGTGTTCGTGCACGGGGTCGGTGGCCAGCTCGCGCCGCTCGCGGTCCAGGTCGGCGTTCTCGGTGTCCTTCTGTGAGCTCACCGACACGTACTCGCCGGCCGCCATGGACATCGCGCCGGCCACCAGTCCGGCCACGCCCGTCACCAGGATGGATTTTTCATCCGCGCCGGCAGCGGTCACGCCGACCACCAGGCTGGCGGTGGAGATGATGCCATCGTTGGCGCCCAGCACCGCGGCGCGCAGCCAGCCGATGCGATGCGAGCGGTGGCTCTCGACATGCCTCATGGTCCGGTCTCTCCTTGTTGCCGCTTGCCGATCAGGTCCCACTTGTTGCCGAAGATGTCCTTGAACACGACGACCTTGCCGTACTCCTCGTGCCGCGGTTCTTCCATGAACTGGACGTCATTCCGGCGCAGATGCTGGTACAGGTCGTCGAAGTCATCGGTCTCCAGGAACATGAAGACGCGCCCGCCGGTCTGGTTGCCGACATGCGCGGCCTGCTCCGGCGTCGCCGCCTTCGCAAGCAACAGCCCGCCGCCGCGCCTGCCCGGGGGCGCCACCACGACCCAGCGCTTGCCACCGCCGCGGTCGCTGTCCTCGCGCAATTCGAAACGCATCACGCGCGTATAGAAGTCGATTGCCTGGTCGTAGTCGCTGACCACGATGCTGGTCAGCGTGATCGCATCCGCCATGTCAGTCGTTCCCGCTTCAATGCCTGTCGATTCAGCGCTTGCCGCCGGTGGCCAGCAACACGCCGCCCAGCACGATCGCGCCGATGCCGGCCCACATGGGCACGTTCACCGTCTTCTTTTCCTTCACCGTCATCTCGATCGGCCCCAGCTTCACGGCCGTGGTGTCCTTGGTGTAGCTGAAACCGCCGTACACAAGCGCAAGCACTCCGGCTACCAACAGGACGATTGCAGCTAATTTGACAGGATTCATGGGACTTCCTTGTGGCGACAGGCCGAATGCCGGCGGCATCGATACTGGCAGCCTATTGAAGCACAGGCATGCTGCCCGGGGTAGGCGCGGAATTCAGTTGGACGACTGCAGCGCGCGCCGTATCGCACGGCGCGCACCCACGTAGCAGGCGAGCAACATGGCCACGTACACGGCGACGAAACACCAGGTCGCGGGACCGGAATGGCCCATGGACTCGATGCCCGTTTGCGCCTCAAGCCAATTCCAGAACGGATACAGCAGCAACGTCGCCACGAAGGCGAGTGGAATGCCCAGCAGCACCAGCGAACCCGTGGCGACGATCGCCTGTGTCTTCGGTGTCATCCGGCCATCTTGTGCAACATGTGGTCGATCACTTCGCCATGTTCGTGTTGCGGACTGAACAGGACGACTTCGGCGTCTTCAGCCACCTTCACCGAATGGCCGGGCGGCCAATAGAACAGGTCGCCGCCGCGAATCACTTCGTCAGTCCCATCCGCGTAGCTCACGGTCAGCTCGCCCTGGATCACATAGCCCCAGTGTGGCGACTGGCACATGTCACCCTTCAAGCCCTGCAACAGCGGCGCGATATCCGTACCGGCGCCCAGCGAAAAATATTCGGCACCCATCATCCCGAATCCTGCCGCGCTGCCAAATTCGGTCTTCTGCCGCGCCACGGCGCCGGGTACGTCGATCCTCACCGGTACATCCTGCTTTGCAATTCGCATGACGATCTCCTTGTGGTTGGAAGGAAAACTAGGCTTTCTTCACGAACTCGGATTTCAGCTGCATGGCGCCAATGCCATCGATCTTGCAGTCGATGTCGTGGTCGCCTTCCACGAGGCGGATATTGCGCACCTTGGTGCCGACCTTCACCACCGACGATGTGCCCTTGACCTTCAGGTCCTTGATCACCGTGACGCTGTCTCCGTCCTGAAGCACGTTTCCATGGGCATCACGCACCACGGCGGCCTGATCGGCCACTGCCGCAGTCGCAACCACGGGCCATTCATGGGCGCACTCGGGGCAGACGTAGTTCCCGCCATCTTCGTAGGTGTATTCAGAACTGCAGGCGGGGCAATGGGGCAGCTTGGGCATGATTGGGTTCCAGGGTTCAGTTGACGGAAAACTTCCGGCCCCAGCGCAGCGGCCAGATCACCTTGAATTGCAGGCCGCCGACGAACCGGTGCGCCGCGACCACCCGGTCCAGCACTTGCATCTGCTCGAGCACCGGCTTGCAGCGCCTGAAGGTCGACGCCGGGTCCTCGGTGATGATGAACACGTCGATGTCGCGCACGCCTTCGTTATGGCCATCCATTTCGACGCTGTCGCCAAGCGTGTCGCGCAGTTGGTGTTCGAGGGTGGCGACGCCGGCGGTATCGATCGCTGGACGGCGGAATTTCAGGACAAGCTGGCTTTGCATTGCATGATTCTAGGCCCAAAGCCAGGCCGATGCCCTATCGGTAGCGGCGGAACACCAGGAGGCGTACCAGCGCCGCCAGCAACAACACGCCGCTGCCCGAAGCAACTGTACCGATGATCGCCAGGTAGGGAGAAACGCCGGGCCCGCCGCCCTGCGCCGAGCTTTGGCTCAGGTAGATCCAGGCCGACGCGCCGGTGAACATCACGAAGAACCAGGTGAAGGCGTTGAAGCGCCGCAGCAGGTCCGGTCGGCTGGTCGCGGGCTTGGTCCGTGCGAAAAGCCAGACCGCCGGAAGGGCCATGACGACTACGAATACGAGAAACAGGATCATTCTTCTTCCATTCCCTGGTCATCGCCCCTGCCGAGGTAGGCGCGAATTGATTTTATCTTTCCGTCCGGATCAAAGCTGATCACGTCAACGACATGCAGCTCGATTTTACCATCCACCACGATACGCAGTTCGCCCGCAGCCGTGTCGCTGCCTTCAAAAATGCCAAGGGCCTGGATCTCGATCGATTGGCAGGACTCGAAGTTTCGCGAAGTTTCCGCCACTGCCGCGGCCTTGCCCGACACCGAAATATTCCAATCGCGCAAGGTCACGTCATCCGCGAACATGGCCGACACCCGCTCGAGGTCCCGGTGCGAATAGTGCCGGAGATAAGCCAGGAAGCGACCTCTGTTCGACATGGGCAGTCAGCGGCTTGCCAGTTCAGAGCGCGTTCGATTGAAGCATCGCCGCCATCCGCTGGTGGATCAGGTTGATCGCCTTCAACGGCCGGATCATCACCTTGAAGTCCACGATCTGGCCGGCCTCATTCCACCGGATGATATCCACGCCATTCACCAGCACGCCGTCGATCTCGGTCTCGAATTCCAGCATCGCATCCGACTCGCCGCGGATCTCGCGAACGTAGCGGAAGCTGGGGTTGAAGAACACGTGGAAGGCAGCACCCAGATAGCCGGCGGCCAACTTCTTTCCGCGCTGTGGCGTATGCACCACGGGCGAATGAAATACCGCATCGTCTGCCAGCAGCGTCGCCAAGCCGGAAGCATCGTGCGTGCGAACCAGTCGGTGCCAGGTGTTGATCGGGTGCTCGGCCACGCGCGTCTCCTGAAGGGTCCTCAACTCTCCCGGAATGCGCCGATGAAAGTCTCCTCAATGGTAAGCGCCTCGCACTCGGAATCCAACGCCGCATAGTCCGCGCCAAATTGGCGGCGGAAGCCCGAGTAAGCCTCCTCGTCCTGCCAACGGTCAATGGTGAGGTAGCGGCCCGGGGCGGCGCGATCGCTCAGCAGCAAAGTTTCGATGTAGCCAGGGCTCCGCCGGAACAGGGCCGCCCAGGTTCCATGCGGCCCGTAGTGGCGTTCGAACGATTCCACCGACTCGGCGGCGACCCGGAATTCCCAGAGGCAGGAGTAACTATTTCCCATGCAAGTCGACCTTGGTTGGATCGCCCAGCGACTTGTTCAAGCGCACGGCCTCCTTCACCAGTCGGGCAACCACCGCAGTGCTCAACGTTGCGCCTTCGCGCAACTCCAACGTCGCCATTTCGTATTTACCGCCGGGCTTCAGTCCGGGCTCGATCGACCGCAGCAGCTGCCCGCGCCAGAATCCGAACAACACGCGCTCCGCTTCGGCGCGAATCAACAGCGCGGGTCCGTTCGAGAAATAGACCAGGTGGCCCCACTTGATCACTTCTTCCACATCCGCCGCTTTGCGCACGGCGGCGCGCAACTCGATTACGCAGTCCTGGCGCCAGCCATCAAGGCCGGCCACGTAGGCTTCCGGATTGGCGGCTGGCGCAGTCTTTTGCATGCGAGGCTAGAAGACCAGCAGGGCAGCCCGGACGGCCAGCGCAAACAACACCAGCGACGAGACGAAGAACAGCGCGAACCGGGTAGGAATGTGATTGCTCAGCGTCTGCCACAGGCTGTGCACCACGCGAATGCCGACGTACGCCCAGGCCAGGTAAACGCTGCCGGCGGACGAGTCTCCAAGCAGCGCCAGCGCCAACGCGGTCGCGTAGAAAATCGGCGGTTGTTCCAGCAGGTGGTTGTAGTTGTCGGCTTTCCACCGCACTCGGGCCGGCAGCTGCGCCATCTGTTCGCCGCGCGGCATCATCGGGTCCAGCACCATCCTTGCCTTGACGATGGCCGGGATGCGCGTCGCATACATCCAGGCCCAGATGACGCCGGTCCACAGCACCAAGGCAATGACAGGCGCAATCAACGGTGAGGCGTTCGACATGGCTTGCTTCCCCTCTTCGGAAAATATTATCCCGTCAGCCGCGAGCCCATGTTGTCCGGTGTCGGCTTCACGTTTCGATGGAGTCTGATGCCGAGTTCGAGCAGTGTCAAAACGATGATCAGCACCATCAAGCCCTTGGTCATGCTGTCAGCCGCCGGCCGGATGAAGATCGGGCCACCCGCCACGGCCCAGGCCATCGCGGCGCAGGTGGCCAGGCTCCCTGCCGTCTGCACGCGCCGCATCAGGGTTGTCCAGCGGCCCGCCACGATCGCGGCGGCCAGCAATGGAATGTTGGTTGCCACCAGCAGCCACAACACCACGCCTTCGCGGTGGCGAAAGGCTTCGGTGTAGGTCAGGGCCTCATACGCGGCCGGCGCTGCATTGCCGCCCCAGAAGGCGTCCAGCACCCAGCGCGGTTCGGTCAATACAAAAAGCCCCAGGGCGATCCCGACCAGGCCCATCACCAGCGCCGCACGGCCACCAGGAGTATGGCCTGCCGCCACCGGCTTCCACGCCTGCGATTGCGGCCATCGCCGGCGCGTCCATGCTGCGATGGCGAAATACACAGCCAACGCACCCGGCCACCACAGCGAAGCAATTACCGTCTTCGTCCACCACTGGCCCAGTGCGATCAGGAACTGATCGGCCGACTGGATCGGCGCCCCGAGCTGCGCGATCAATCCAAGTGTCCAGATGACCAGCAATCCAATCACTGTCAGGCGAACGAACGCGTGGCCGTCCACCGGGTCGATGACAACCAGCGTCGGCCGGTAGCGCGCCGCAACCTCGGCAGGCTGGCCGAACGCCTGCAACATGTCGATCGCCATGCCGGCATCCGCAACGCGACCGCTCCCGTCCGCCCGCGCCTGCAGTTCCTCGTTCAACAACGCGCGCAGTTCAAACGCCACGTCATTGCGTTGCTTGCGCGGCAGCTGCACGGCCACGTCGTTCACGTAGGCCTCGATCACGTCGTTCGCATTCATTGCTCAGTCCTCTTCCAGGAGTCTGTCCATAGCGCCGTTCATGCCCTTCCATGAGTCGGTCAGCTTCTTCAACAACTTGCGGCCATCCGCATTCAACGAGTAGTAGCGGCGGGGCGGGCCGTCCTCGATCTTCCATTCACTGTCGAGCACGCCCTGCGTTTCCAGGCGCCGCAGCAGGGGATACAAGGTGCCTTCCTCGATCGGCAGGCCCTTGGCGGCCAGTGCCTGGCGCAGTTCGTAGCCGTAGCGCTGCCCGCGCAACTGCGACAGCGTGGCCAGCACCAGCACCCCGCGCCGTAGCTCGAGCTCCAGTTTTCCGAAAGCGTCTGAATCACCCATGGGGCGCACAGTACGGTACGCCGCACAGTATGTCAACACGCCGATTCACCGGGGCTTTCCAGCATTCGATCAATCAGGAAAGGGGTTGGTCCAGAACCATTGCCCGGACCGGCGCAATCCGCCGAGGTTGGCGAAGGGCACGAAGTATTGCCGCTGGCGCGCGTCCAGCAATCGCAGTTTCAGGCCGGGGCAGATCAGGTCGCCGTCCTTCAGCCGCACCAGGTCGTTGGCCTCGGTGAAGGCGCCATCGGTGTCGGTCACCACCACGCCGGTCAGGCGCACCCGATCGATGCGACCGCGCATCTTCGAGCTGCCAGGCACGCAATCGTTCCAGGTGCCTTCGCTCATGCCGATCACCAGGTCGTCGCCGGCAGCCATCCGAAGACGGAGCTGGTATTGCACCGCGAGCGCGAGCGCGCACAGTGCAAGCACGCTCAACAACCAAAACACCATTTGTCGAAATAACAGGTTCATCGGAGTCCGATTTCATATGATGGCCGGTAGCCTGACGCTGCCTGCCGCGGCTGCCAGTCTACGATGTGAGAAGGATGGATTTGCAGGCAAGACCATAGGCTGTCCCTATAGATATCATCGGTAGAATCAACTTTATCTATGGCAGGGCCTGGTCTAAGCTGGTGAAACGAATTGGTCCCAACGACCCAAGGAGAGAACCATGTCTACCGAATCGAAGTGCCCATTCCCGCACGGCGCGCGCAGCAACGCCGTCACGGGCACCCAAACGAACGCCAACTGGTGGCCGAATCAGTTGAACCTGGCCATCCTCCACCAGCATTCCTCCAAGTCCAATCCCATGGGCGAGGACTTCAATTACGCCGAGGAATTCAAGACGCTCGACCTTGATGCCGTCATCAAGGACCTGACCGCGCTGATGACCGACTCGCAGGACTGGTGGCCGGCCGACTACGGCCATTACGGTCCGTTCTTCATTCGCATGACCTGGCATGCCGCAGGCACCTATCGCATCGCCGACGGTCGCGGCGGCGGCGGCACGGGCGCGCAGCGTTTCGCGCCGCTCAACAGCTGGCCGGACAACGGCAACCTCGACAAGGCGCGCCGCCTGTTGTGGCCGATCAAGCAGAAGTACGGTCGCAAGATTTCCTGGGCCGACCTGATCATCCTCACCGGCAATGTCGCGATGGATTCGATGGGCTTCAAGACCTTCGGATTCGGCGGCGGCCGCGCGGACATCTGGGAACCCGAAGAAGACATCTACTGGGGTCCGGAAGGAAAGTGGCTCGACGACCAGCGCTACAGCGGCGACCGTGAACTCTCGAACCCGCTCGGCGCCGTGCAGATGGGCCTGATCTACGTGAACCCGGAAGGCCCGAACGGCAATCCTGATCCACTCGGTTCCGCGCGCGACATCCGCGAAACCTTCGCCCGCATGGCGATGAATGACGAAGAGACCGTTGCGCTGACCGCCGGCGGCCATACCTTCGGCAAGGCGCACGGCGCAGCCGACCCCAGCAAGTACTGCGGCCCGGAACCCGAGGGCGGCAGCATCGAAGACCAGGGCTTCGGCTGGACCAACTCGTTCAACACCGGCGCTGGCGCCGACACCATCACCAGCGGCATCGAAGGCGCCTGGACGCCCACGCCGACCACCTGGGACAACAGCTACTTCGAAACCCTGTTCGGCCACGAGTGGGAGCTCACCCGCAGCCCCGCGGGCGCCCAGCAGTGGAAGCCGAAGGATCCGGAAGCAGCGAATCTCGTGCCGGACGCCCACATTCCGGGCAAGCGTCATGCACCGATGATGACCACGGCCGACATGGCCATGCGCATGGATCCGATCTACGAAAAGATCTCGCGCGACTTCATGGCCAATCCGCAGAAGTTCGCGGACACCTTCGCCCGCGCCTGGTTCAAGCTGCTGCACCGTGACATGGGTCCGCGCGTTCGCTACCTCGGCCCCCTGGTGCCGAAGGAAGAGCTGATCTGGCAGGATCCGGTGCCCGCCGTGGACCATCCGCTGGTCGACGCCAAGGACATCGCTGCACTGAAGGCCACGCTGCTCACCTCGGGCTTGTCCATCTCGCAGTTGGTGACGACGGCCTGGGCATCGGCGTCCACCTTCCGCGGCACCGACATGCGTGGTGGCGCCAATGGCGCGCGCATTCGCCTCGCGCCGCAGAAGGATTGGGAAGTGAACCAGCCCGCCGAACTGGCCAAGGTGCTCGCAACCCTCGAGGGCGTGCAGAAGGACTTCAACGACGCGCAGTCCGGCGGCAAGAAGATTTCGCTGGCCGACCTGATCGTGCTCGGCGGTTGCGCCGCGGTGGAAGCCGCTGCCAAGCGTGCCGGGCAGGACATCACGGTTCCGTTCACGCCGGGTCGTACCGACGCCTCGCAGGAACAAACCGACGCGCATTCGTTCGCGCCGCTGGAGCCGGTCGTCGATGGTTTCCGCAACTACGTGCGCACGGGCAACGAGGCTGCCGTCGCCGAGACGCTGATCGATCGCGCCAACTTGCTCACCCTCACCGCGCCCGAGCTGACCGTGCTTATCGGCGGCCTGCGTGCGTTGAATGCGAACGTCGGCCAGGCCAAGCACGGTGTGTTCACCGCGCGCCCGGAGACGCTGACCAACGACTTCTTCGTCAATCTGCTCGACATGGGCACGAAGTGGTCCAAGTCCGCCGCCAACGAAGCGGTACTCGAAGGCCGCGATCGCAAGTCGGGCGAGGTCAAGTGGACGGGTACGGTGGCCGACCTCGTGTTCGGTTCCAACTCGCAGCTGCGTGCACTCGCCGAGGCCTATGCGGCCAGCGATTCGCAAGGCAAGTTCGTCAAGGACTTCGTCGCCGCCTGGAACAAGGTGATGAACCTCGACCGTTTCGACCTGGCGTAAAGCCTGCTGCAACGACCTGGCGCGGGATCGCCCGCGCCAGGTTGATGTCTCTCTTAGTTGCCGAATTCGTACAAGGGCTTGCCCTTGTCAACGATGTGCACGGTGTACAGCTTCAGCGACGTGTCGCCAACAATCTTGAAGTCGCCATGCTTGATGTCGCGAAGCGCCAGCAGGGTTGATCCGGTGGTCAGCTTGATCGGCGCTTCACCCGCAAACCCCAGCGACGCGCCCTGCACGACGTAGGATGCTTCGATACCGGGATGCGAATGCAGGTCGAGGCTGTCGCCTGGCTTGTACTCCGCGAGTGACGCAATTACTTCCATGCCAGGCGCACCCGACAAGTCCGTGCGGTCCTTCTCGACCCGGTTCTTCGAATCGGCGTAGGTCTTGGCGGCTAGACCGGTGCCGACGCCCAGGCCGAACAGCAAGACTCCCGACAAACCCAACATCATCGCGACACGCTTCATGCACGCCCCCGTTTGCGTTTGAACCACGAAATGGCGGCCGACGAAACAGGGCCGATGGAAAGTACGGCGAACACCACCAGCGCGAACGCAATGGAATTGGTCGTCGAGTAGTAGCCGAAAGAACGCTCCGCGAAGAACGACGCATAGGCCTGCGTTTCCCGCGCCAGCGACAGCGGAAGCGCGAACACGTCGGTCGGCGGCGCCTGGATCCAGTCGTTGGCGCGGCAACCCCGCGCTTCGGCGCAATGGATGCTGGGGCCCAGCACGAGCGTCATCACGAAATGCGCCACACCCACGGCAGCAGCCAGCAACAGGCGCGAGATCACGGGCATCCGCCGGGCACCACTATTTCGTGGCGGCATTCTTTTCCCGTTCCCTCTCGAGCCGCTTTTCGAAAAGTCCGATCGACACCAGCACGATCCAGGTGAGGATCGTGCCCAGCAAGGCCAGGCCCAGGGCGCCCAGGCCCACCGTTACGCCAATCGCGGCGGTCACCCAGATGCCGGCGGCGGTAGTCAGTCCCTGGATTTCGCGCGTCGCGCTCAACTTGAGGATGGCGCCGGCGCCGATGAAACCGATGCCCGTGGCAAGCCCCTGGATAACCCGAGATACCCCATCAAGATTCATACCGCTGCCCGACGCGGCCAGCACGAACAGCGCCGTGCCCATCGCGACCAGCATGTGCGTCCTCAGTCCGGCCGCCTTGCCCGCTTGCTCGCGTTCGTAACCAACGATCGCACCAAGCACCAGGGCCGCGACCAGGCGTATGACGACGTGAGCCAGCTCCGTCCGGTCCGGCAGGCCGGACGTCAGTTCACTCCAGATGATTTCAAGCATTGCCTTGTCCAGATGGCTGCAGCAGCATCAACGATAGCAAATACCAGCAGCACGGGTGGCGCGAGCTTCAACAGCACGAACGCACTGAAGAACAGGAATACGGACAGGCGAACCGACACCGTCCAGGCGAAGAACTCAGTCAACCCTGCTTTTGCCGCACGCAGGTAATAGACGCCAAGGAAGCCGACCAGCATCCCGGTCACGCGAATCCAGACATCGGTGACCGGCGCCATTCCGAATGCTTCCAACAACAAGTTCGGGGCAACGATCAACACTGCGGCCAATGCGATCAGGTAGCCGCCAAAGACGCGGACGGTTTGTGCCGGGCTTGTCATGGACTTCTCCTCAGTTTGCCTGCCCGATCCAGAGACGATTGCCATCCGGATCCTCGATGCGGAATTCCGTCATGCCATAGAAAGTGGATTCAATATCCGGAATGGCCAGTCCGCGTGCGCGCGCTTGGCGGTGGAAATCCGCAAGATCATCGGGATACAGATACAACACGGCGATCCTGGGAATGCCCGCATGCAGGTTGATGGATTGATCGAGCATCAGCTGGCAATCGCCACAGCGCAGCATGGCCCATCCCCATTCGTCGTTGCGAGTCTCCACCACGAAGCCCAGCTTCTCGTAGAACTCCACGCTAGCCGCGAGCCTGGCCACCGGCTGCATTGGGACAAGACGACTTAGTTTCATGCCAACTCCTACTGTGCGCGACGCAGCGTGATCCAGGCCCAGATGGCCAGGCCAGTGGATATAGCAGTGGATACCATGAAGACAGGATCCGAAATCGACTCTGGCTTGCTCGCGATCAGCCCGAAATGCGCGAGGGTAACCAGGGTGAATACGATGCTGGTGACGATGACGTAGGTCCGCATGCTTGGACACCTTTTGGAATACAAACGCAGCGCGGAGTCAGCCGCGCGCGACTTTCCTCGCAGTCTCGACAGCGTTTCGCGGGTGCAATAGTGGCTGTCCGGTGGCGTTCGGTGTTGCTGTCTGCTCTAGCAAGACCCTCAACTGGGCACCCGTCATGGCCGGATTTACGGCCAGGACTTTGGCGGCGGCATTCACGACGACCGGTGTTGCCATGGACGTCCCGGACGGAAACGAAGGCCCGCCACCCGGCAAGCGTGCCGGGACACGATCTCCATTGGCATACAAAGTGACTTCGGGACCGGTGTTGGTCCACTCGGTCGCGGCGCCGTTCCGGTCCACTGCACCAACGATCAGGAAGTTCGGGAGGGCAAACAGCGTCGCGGGGTTAGCGGTCTTCAATGTGCTGCCGGCATTTCCTGCCGCGCCTACGAACAACACCTTGGGCGCGGACTCCATGCCCTTGATCAGCACGGCACGAATTTTGGCCACTGTGTACCGGGCGAGCTCAAGACGTTCGGATTCCGGCATGTCGGGAGCGCAAGCCTTCAGGTTGCCCAGGTACGCGCGTTCGGCACGGCCCCAGGACATGTTGACGACGCGAGCACCATGGTCGACCAGGAACTGGAGTTGATCGCGGATGGATTCTGCTTCCCGATCCGCGAGTTCACGAGTCCAGCAAGGGACGGGCGGGGAGCCGTGCCACCATTCCATGCGGGCGATCAGCATCTCCGCGTTCGGATTTCCGGACAGTGCAATGTCCGCGACGCCGGTGCCGTGCACGTATCCGCTCCATCGACCGATCACGTCATCGAATTCGGCAGCTTCAGCCGAGGTCTGCTTCTTGAGACGCTCGGCGATGGCCATGGCAGCCGGACTGTCGACGCCGCTGTCCCGATCATCCAGCGCCCGGAGTGTGTCGTTCAATTCATTCTGGCGCTTCAGGACGGCTTCGGGAATGACGGCCATGGCCGTGTCCTGGCGATTCTTGAAAGCATCGTAGCCTCGAACGAGGACTTCGCCGCTTGCGTCGCGTACAACTTGTGTCGCAAACAGCGAGGCATCCACACCACTGTCCCAAATCGCAATCCTGACTGTCGGCGCGTCGACAACGATCTCCACAGGCGCGTCCCTGGACGCCCAGAAGTCCAACGGCTTCGGGTTGGCCTGTGCCTGCGCGCCGAACGAGCCAATGCAAAGCGCCGCCAACGTGATCAGTTTCGTGCGTGTCTTCTTGCCCTGCATTTGCGCGCCTTCGGTTGAGGTCCAGCCACATCAAATTCCGACTTGAGGTCTTTCGAATTGCACTTTATCACCGGCCGAGGCGGCGACTCGTCAACAGCCACGCCAGGTAGGCCGCTGCTGTCACGTCGTAGGCCAGGCAAAACTCGGGCCACCACGCGGGAACGCCCGGATTATGGATCACGGCGCCATGGACAAGATCGAACACGCCGTGGGCTGCCAACGCGATCACGACGATCCACAGCGACCACTTGAACCCCGCTACGGCAGCCGCCAGGAAGGCGACGCCAGCAAGCAACTCCAGCACGAGCGTGTCGGTCGATGCTCCCATCACCGCGAACAAGGCATAGAGGAATGCGATGACAATGGTCACCGTCGGATAGAAGGCCCGATCGCGATCCAGCCCGACGATGGTGGCGAAGGCGCCAACCGCTAGTGCAAGTGCGAGTCCAACGAACAGGGCCATGATGTCTATCCTCGCCGAACGCCTGCGCGCGTCAGCAGGGCTGGCATGAGCGCGAATACCAAAAGCAGCAACACATAGATAGATCCAGACACCGGGTCCCGGCTGGCAATGTATTGGATCAGCGACTGGCTCTGCAGCATGGTCGCGAGCAGCAACTCGGCCGCGACCGACAGGGCCAGTGCAGCAAACCCCACCTGCAGTCGGACGCTGACATCGGGAGCAAGCTCGAAGCGCCTGACGACATGCCGGGCCGCCAGCACGATCACGACCAGCATGATGGGCATCTCGAGAAGTTCGGCATACCGCTCCCCGAGTCGGGGAACCAGGAATGGAACCCGCACGACACCGAGTGCAAACCCGGTACCGAGAACAATCGCGAAGTTCAGCAAGCTTGCCTTGACCCGTTGCATAGAAGCTCCCGGCTGAGGTCGTTTCGCCCCCGGACTTCAGGCGCCCTTGTTGCTGGCGTCCCAGAGCATCGGTTCCCAAAGCTCTACCTTATTTCCATCCGGGTCCATGATCCACGCGAACTTGCCGTTCTCGTGCGACTCCGGGCCGGCAACAATCGCCACGCCAGCCGCCTGCAATTGCGCAAGCATTTCATCCAGGTCATCGACCCGATAATTGATCATGAAGGACGAGTCGCTCGGACTGAACCATTGGCTGTCCTTGTCAGCGAGGTTCCAGACGGTCAGGCCTTTGTCCGAGGCCTTGTCGTCCGGCCATTTCAGGATGGCGCCGCCCCAAGGCTCGAGTGGCAGGCCGAGGTGTTGCTGATACCACGCGGCGAGTGCGGCGCTATCGCCCTTGCACTTCAGGAACACGCCGCCGATTCCGGTAATCCTTGCCATCGTTGCCTCCAATACCAGGTTCCGCGCCCCAGCCTACAGCCAGCGCCGGACTGATTTCATGTAGTTGGCGTATTCGCTGCCAAAGTGCGCGGCAAGCACGCGTTCCTCCGGGCCGATCTGGAAGCGATTCATGTAGAGGACGAACAGGGCCGGCAGCAGGAAGGAAATACCATTGGCGAGGAATACCGCCCAGCCGACGAGCACGACCAGCATGCCGAGGTACATCGGGTTGCGCGTGAAGCGATAGATGCCCGTCGCAACGACGCTTGAGGTGGCTTCTGGTTTCAGCGGGTTCACCGTCGTCTTCGCCTCCCGAAACGCGAGCACGCCGGCAAGGGCAAGCGCGATGCCCAGGATGACCAGTCCGATGGCCAGTGCCGTGCGCCAGGGGATGGCCAGGCCTAGCGACGGCGCGTACCGACGCGCGAACCACATGGACACCGCAACGAGCAACGCAATCACGGGCGGCGGGATCTTCAGTTCAAGTGCTTTCATGGGAATTCACCTGGTTGGCCTGGACTGCCTGGTCAGGCGCCTGCGCGGCGTCCGCGGCTGATTATGCGATAGATATCCGTTGTCGTGATCGGGCTGCCAACGCGGTTCAGGGGCCGGACCTTAATCCCAGCCCACCCGGCCCAAGGCCCGGCCGAATCCGCTGTCGATATGCGCCTACCATCGATTACCGGCAATCCTGCAGGATGGAGCATCACCAACATGGACGACAATCGAAGCGCTGGCGCGAAGCACGAAATCAAGGGCGCGCTGAAGGAATTGGCCGGCAAGATCACGGGCAATGAATCAAAGGAACTGGCGGGAAATGTCGAGCAAAAGCTGGGCAAGGTCCAGAGAAAAGCCGGCGAAGCTGCCGACGAGATTCGTGACGCAGCCAAGAAAGACGACTGAAGAAAGGGGACACGGCCCGTTCGGCCCCACGGCACGAACGCGGCCGGAGACTCAGGCCCGAGCGGCCCGTCGCGAGGTCCAGTACTAGCGCTGCACTGCTGCTCGAGCCACCAGGTATGCGTGTATTGCACTGACCTCAGGTTCGGTCAGATGGCTGAAGCGACTCTGCGATACCTTGGCCATCAGGCCGAGCTTCCTGTTGCCCGTGGGTTGCCCGGTTTTCAGCAGGTTCTTGAAGTCGTCCAGCGAGTATGACGCAGCCGCGATCAGGTCTGGACGAGAACTGTCTGCGCCCGGGTTGCCACGAAGAGCTGGTCCGTGGCATTCGCTGCAAATTGTCTGCGCCAGGTACCGGCCCCACGCATTTTCCTCGCCGGCAAACACAGGCACGATGTGGCGCGTCCTTGCTACCGCGTGCGTGGTGGGAGTAAGCAAACCTTCCTGGATTTCCTTCTTTCCTACGGGGCCGAGAACCATGCGTGGGTATTCCGTTCCGCCTGGTGGAACCGAGCGCAAGTACGCGATCAGCGCCTCCATGTCTGGCGCGCTCAGGTGCAGGAAGGAATCTGACGGCATTTCCCACAGCGGCGATCCGTCGTAGCGCACGCCCTCACGAATGGCGCGCTCCAGTTGTGCATCGTCGTAATGCGAAACTGCGCGCGTCAGGTTGGAAGAATAGAGGACGGCAAACTCGGGCTCGTCCACCCACGTCTTGCCGTGCAGGTCCTTGCCATGACAGCCCAGGCAGCCAAGCAAAGTGGCTACACGCTCGCCCTTCTGGACAAGCAGGGCCGAGCCATTGGGAAGCACAGGTGATATCTGGAGAGGCGGAGGTGATGCGACCTTTGGCTCCTGCGCGGCACCTGCAGTCGGAGCCCTGTCTGCGTTGCAGCCGGTAGCCATCAAACTTGCGAGCAGGACAATAAGAAATGAAATTACCGAACGAGTGCGCATGGAGAACTCCGTGCTGCAGGATTAGCGGTTGGTGTCCTTGTTCCGCAGGATGACATGCGTGGCCTTCTCCGTTGCCGTGAACTGCACGCATTCGTAGCCCAGGGCCCGCAAGTCGACCCCTTCGAACAGCCGCTCGCCTCCGCCCAGCAGGACAGGCGCGATCGCGATGTGCAATTCATCGATGAGGCTTTCGCGAAGATACTGCTGGATGGTGTTCGCCCCGCCGCCGATGCGCACGTCCCTCTCGCCGGCCGCCTCGCGCGCCCTGTCAAGCGCCTCGCGAATGCCGCCCGTTACGAAATGGAACGTCGTGCCGCCTTCCATCTCGATCGGTGGACGTGCGTGATGCGTCAGGATGAAGGCCGGAACGTGATATGGCGGATTATCTCCCCACCAGCCTTTCCAGTTCATGTCCGCCCAGGGCCCGCGATCGGGGCTGAACATGTTCCTGCCGAGAATCCAGGCCCCGACATTCCTGAAGCCACGAGCGGCGTAGTCATCGTCAACGCCGGTCGTGCCGTCATCATTCCCGAACAAGGTCCGCTGCAACGTGGATGTTGGAAATAGCCACTGGTGCAGGTCCGTCCCGCCAATACCGAGCGGGTTCTTGATGTCCTGACTCGGGCCCGCGCCGTACCCGTCGAGCGAGATGGTGAAGCTCTCGACGCGAACTCGAGTCATTCGAGTGCCTCCGCGTTGGGGCGATGGCCGTAGCTGAGGACTCGCGTTATTGTCCAGCCAGTGTCCTGGCTGCGCCAGATGATCGCAAAATCAGCCATGCCCTCGCAGCTGTCAGTCTTGACCTGACAGAAGCGGTGTGTGCCTTGCGCAATGGCGCCGAAGCCCTTGATGGGAAATACTTTCAAGCTGCCTGCGACCAGCTCGCGGCGGTAGTTGCCGCACGCGTTCTTCGCGGTGTTGGCAATCATATCCTTCCGATTCCAGGTCACACCGCCGGTGTCGTGATAGAACTCGACGTCCGGCGAGAAGAAGCCGGCGTGTTTTTCAAGCTGCTCAGGCGCACTGCAGTTGTTGAAGGCATCGAACACGGCACTGTCAAGGGACGAGATGACCGCAAACAACTCGTCAGTTGATGGGTCCTTGGCTGGCTGCTCGACCGACGCGAGGGTGAGTGAAGTGCTGCACAGGAGTGCAAGGCCGATGCTCAGCCGGGAAATCAAGTTGCTCATAATTATCCTTGGGGTCTCGCTTTTAGTATTCCCGTGGCAGCCAGCAACGCAAGGAGCAGGGCGAAACTGCCGACGAACGCAAGAGACGGGCTCAATTTCCTGTGGCCCTTGTGCTTCTTCTACCGTTGACAGAAACAGATACTCGATAAAATACGGATTAAGGGTTTTCATCATTCGCATTATTCGCAACGGTCGCCAGCGGGCGCCGCAGGGCAGGACTGCAGCGGCGCCTGCGAACTGACGGCCACGGCGCCGAGTCGCGGGCATCCGCAGCGCGCCCGGGACACCGAGCACAGGTCGAACACAGGGGTCCAATACGACCTTCCTTTCGAATCCCGCAACTCGATCCGGAAGTAGTGATGGTAGTCGGCCGGCTTCAAGCCGAAGATGGGAATGTTGAATTCGGCGGAGTTCCCAGGCGCTATGGCCACCGTTCGCGTCCAGACTGCGTCGTGCCCGGAGTTATGCACCAGCCGGAACGGCTCTCCCGGCGCGCTCGAATGCACGCGGTAACCCAGGTACCACGGATCGAAGGGTGGGCCGCGATCACCATCAAGGTGGAACTCGATATCCCGATCGGCGTGGTTGGGCGTTCTGGTGGTCAGGGCGATGACCTTGACGGAGGTATCGCAGGTAGGGCTCAGGACTGCCGGACTGGATCGAAAGGCGTCGACGCGGCCCGGAATCGCAGCACAGCCCACTTGCAAGGCGGCGAGCAACAGTACCGGGAAAGGGGAAAATGTGAGCTTCACAAAGACTTCTCCCTGCTGCGCCCGGAAGGGTACTCCCATAGTCGGACAGGAATGCCGCAAGCGCAATCAACAGACCGGCTGATTTCTCCTTTACGCACGACTTTGGTTCCCCGTGAATGAATGGTCAGTTGGCGCCACCACGCGCCACCGCTACCAGCATGAGCCCGCCGAGTACTAATGAAACCAAACCAACCAGCGTGATGTGGCGAGTTGCCATCGGAACGACGCGCTGGGCAAACCGCTGATGCCACTGCCAGGGAACGAGCAGCAGGCCGGCTGTCGTGACAAGCAGGAGCCAGCCAAAGAGCGAGAAGGCGCTCGAGAAAAGCATGCGAGGGGCCTGAACTATGAGCGCGATACCAACCGCAACCCGCAAGGACATCTCCGCGTAATGCTTGAACGCAGAGGTAGCGAAGCCGAGCAGGAAGCGGCCGGCCAACGCTGGAAAGAATAGCGAGGCGGCCGCCAGGACAATAAAGTACAGCCCGGCAAGCACGACGACAGCAAGCGCCAGGATTTCAATCATAGACACTGCCTCAAAAGCCGCCTGATGCCAGGGCCAAGGGGGCGGCGATCGGTACGATGGCTGTCCCCCTTGATTGGAAAGTTAGGCTAGCACGCGTTTCACGGGTGCGGCGAAGCGACGCCGTGTGCTGCTGCCAGGTACCGGCCGATTTGAAGCGAATCAGCTATGTAGCGCAGACCATTTGGAGCTTGCTGTACTGCAATGCCGGGGGGCGAGGGGCTGTTGGAATCCAGTACGAGAAGCGGGCAACCTGGGTGATCGGGGCCGAGTAGTGCGGCTACAGCCGGCCTCGGCCGGGCAAAATCGACTTCGTGCACGTCGATCTTTGATCGAAGCTGAGGAAAGTACGTGAGCACTCCGGCAATCGCTGCGCAGAACGGACAGTAGAAATAGCCTTCGCCTGCTGCAGGGTCTGAGAAACTTGGAGGAAACAGGAAGAGCTTGTCAGCCACGGAGCGACTCCTGGACATAACGCCTGAGTTGAGGGGACGCCCGTCAGCCGCGAGCCGACTGTTACCCCTCAGGGAACGGAAGAAAACCCGACCGAGCCAGAAGCCAGCATGTGAGGCCATAGAAAAGGCCGACCAGGAGGTAGATCAGCAGAGTTGCAAAAAAACCAAGTCGGGTAGCGACAAACGCCACGATAACGCCGGCGCCGACAGAAACCACCAGCGAAGTGAGCAGGAACGAATACGACCCTGGCGGGACGCAACGATTGCCTGCCATGGATGAGGGTAGCTCGTTAATTTGGCCAACTAACCTGCGAATACCGTAGACCAGTGCAGAAAGAAGCGCAAACCCAAGCCAGAACTGCATGCCAGTGAGAAATGCGAATGGAAGAGCGAGCAGGCCGACGAAATTGGCAATGACGGAATCCGGCGCGAGATAGTTTGCCAATACAACACCTCCGATACCGCCGCCGAAGAAAAGCGCGGCGGTGATCGGGATTGTCACACTTGCTGGGCGCTGCGTAGGTGTCATTGAGTAGATTGTACGAGCCATTTACAGAAGATCGGCTCGAATGAATTGTCAGGCCCCTGCAGTAGCCGAAGTCAATGAAAGTGCCTAGAAGACCAACACCTTGTCTGACTCGACGGTCCACTGCGCCAACTGGCCCATTGTGCTCACTTCGGCGCCCTCAACCAGGGACAATGACTTGATGCCGCGAGCCTCGCAACAAGTGCCGCAAAGCCTGACATGACCGGCCTTTTTAATGACAGAGGTAAGCATCCTCTCGATGTTGTAGTAACCCTGCGGCGTGTTCTGCGAAGACAGAGCCGCAGTAACTGCGTCTGCCATTAGGAACATACGCACCTCGATTTCAGGCTGATCCTTCTGCAGCGCCATTGCAAGGCGAAGCGCGTTGTACGTCTTCTCTGATCCGTAGGCGCCATCATTGAGGATGAAAAGCAGTGTCATTGCCATGTGGGCCTCGGATGTTTGTGGGACTAACGCCTGGGTTGAGGGAGCAGAATCGGAACGATTTTGGTTCCCCTTGAATGAATAGTTAGGTGCCTGCTCACGAACTGGCGGAGCCACGGGCCTTGAACAATGTGTTGTAGATCAACGATGGGATGCAATAGTGCGTGATGCTGACCAGTGCAGCGACAAGTATGAGAGGCGCGCCGAGAAGGTAGCCGACGAGTGGTGCGCCGGCATAGAAGGCCCACCCGGTCACCAGAAGCCAAACAGTCGCGATACCACAAGCAAATCGGCGTTGCGGACCTTGGTGCGGTAAAGGACGCGTACCGGTGAGATATCGAGCACCATAGTTGTAGAGAAGGTCAAACGGATGAAATGGCAATAGCGCCCCCAGAAGCGCGGTTACCGCGAGCGCCCACAACACCGCACTTGAATTGAGTGCGACACCCACGACCATGAAGAGAGTGCAGAATGCCGGCGACCACCTAAGCCAAGGCCCCACTTCATCGAGTGTGGCCTCGTCGAGGTCGCAGAACCCTTGCGCTTCCAGCCGCCGACGTACTGCTGAGTTCACGGGCATGATCCGATCCTCCCAACTGTGACCAATGCTACCTAGGTTCCTAATGCCTGAGTCAAGGGGAGCAGAATCGGAACGATTTTGGTTCCCCTTGAATGAATCGTTAGGCTGCGGCGAGCTTTAACTTGCCGACGCGCTGAAGGTTGACGTTTTTGCGGGCAACCCACAGATCGTGGTTGTCCTGCATGGCCAGCCAACTCTCGGGCGACCGTCCGATGGCCTTGGAGAGGCGAAGCGCCATCTCCGGCGTAATCCGGCTAGTTCCCTTAAGGACTCGGCTCAGGGTGGAGGCAGCCACATCGAGCTTGACCGCGAGCTCCCGGCCGCTGATGCCGTTCGGCTCGAGGTAAATGTTGGTGATGAACTCACCGGGGTGGGGAGGGTTGTACATAGCCATTAGTGATAGTCCTCGTAATTCAAAACGTACGCGTTTCCATCCCTGAACTCAAATGTGATCCGCCCATTGCCGTTGACCGAAATTGCCCAGCGACCGCGCAAAGGGCCTTTGAGTGGATGGAGCCCGAAACCGGGGATGTCCAGATCGTCGATCATATGCGCGGTGTCCAGGGCGGCCAACTGCAGACGGAGCCGCTTGGCATGGCTAGCCAGGACACCGGCAGCGCTGCCAGTCTCGAACAGCTTGCGAAGGCCTTTGTGCCGGAACGAGTGGATCATGCGCCATCATAGCATGTTGCGCAGCACGCAACAACTGGGCCTAACGCCTGAGTTAAGGGGACAGACATCGGTACGATGGCTGTTCCCCTTGATTGAATAGTTAGGAGGATCGGCGATACGTAGGGCCGCCAAACCATCCGCGAATCAACAAAACGATGGCGAAGAATAACAAAGTTGTTGAGACGAGCAGCCAGGCACCGAAGTAGGTTTGTATGTTGGTCGGCATGTTGTAGAGAAATGCGTCTATTGGGCCGTCTGCCGAGGCGTATAAGACGCCGCCAAAGAACCAGAAGAGCCAAACTACAGCAAGCAGGCAGCCCTTTCGAAATCTCTTCGGATCTTTCAACACGCAATGACTCCCTGGGCCTAACGCCTGAGTTAAGGGGACAGACATCGGTACGATGGCTGTTCCCCTTGATTGAATAGTTAGGACTGCCCGGTTACGGAACGACTGCAACCGACCGCCACTGCCGCCGATAATACGACGTAAGCGCGGAGATTATCTCGCGGCGCTCATCGGCCGAGATGGGTATGGCAGGGGACGAGTCAGTTGCCGCCCACTCCTTGATTGAGTCCGCGTGAATCTCTCGGCCTCGAGAGAAGAAGCCTGGAGCGAAGTCGACCCACACCTTAGCGGTACGGCCATCTCGAACGAAGGCAATGGACTCTCTGTCTAGCCAAACGATTTGATCGGCCAAGGTAGCTCTCAATTAGGGTCTAACGCCTGAGTTAAGGGGACGCCCGCGTGGAGCGTTGCGTGATGCAAGCTATCACCGCGTTCCCCTTGAATGAATAGTTAGAGCCTACGCCGTACCTATAGATCCTGCGGACGAAGGCCCGTGTTCTTGGCTATGCGGACGAGCATGTTGGGACCGATCTCGTCGCCATCGTGGAAGGCAAACGCGTAGTCCGGCCAGCCATCGCGGGAGAGTGTCTTGTTTGAACCAGACTGACGCTTAATCGACCAGCCAATGGCGAGTAAGGCCGCAAGAACCCTTCTGGCCTTTGTAGACGGCCACTGACTCACGCAGCGGCTGGCACTGAAATTGTCAGATCAATCGGGCGAATCTCGCCGTTTTCGATGCGCTCGGCGAGAACCCGCAGCGCCAGAATCTCTGCTTTTCCCATGGCCTCGTCGGCCGTTGCGCCATACGCGAGGACGCCAGGTAGCTCGGGGATCTCGGCCAGCCACCGGCCGTCGGCCTCGCGCTCAAATTCGATGCTGAAATTCATGGGTACCTCCAGGTCGGGGCCATTGTAGCGCATCGCCAAATTGGGGGTCTAACGCCTGAGTTAAGGGGACGCCCGCGTGGAGCTTTGCGTAATGCTAGCTATCACAGCGTTCCCCTTGAATGAATAGTTAGGCTGCACGCGACTTGAGCAAAAGGACGTTAATGCTGGAGCCAATGATTCCGAAAGCGGCGCCAAGGCCTACAACCATCGCGAGCGTGAAAGCCCAGATTCCTGCGCCGAATTGTTCGGCTGGCACTCGGCCGGGTCCAATGGCCCAGGACACCGCCCATCCAGCGGTTGCGTCGACAAAGCCAAGCGACGCCCCCAGTAGAACGCCCCGCCAAAAACCGAACCTACGGGCTGCCGCGAAGCTAAGTCCTACGTATAGCAGAACTGAAACAGGCAGGCCGTACATGTACGGGAACGGTACGGCGATAGATGCCCATGATCCGAGAGCATCGAACGCTACCAAGACGAAGGAAGAAAGCAGCACGAATGTTAAGAATCGCAAGAGAACTCCAATGAAGCCTAACGCCTGAGTTAAGG
>Ga0155472_118_pt1 | contig 32230 bp, 25 predicted proteins | sample RifCSPhighO2_12_FD_107130 | JGI IMG/M metagenome (GOLD analysis project Ga0155472, IMG submission 107130) | Gammaproteobacteria bacterium RIFCSPHIGHO2_12_FULL_63_22
CGGTGCTGTTGTCGAGGTTGGCGTAGTTGCCCTCGACCCAGTTGTAGCTGAGCTCCTTTTCCTGCGCCTGCGCAGCAAACGGAAGGGCGGCTGCGAGAGCCAGTGCATGCAGCGACTTCTTCATGATCGTTTTCCTTGATTTCAAAACATGGACTCCCAGGGGAGCGGCGCCAGTGTCGCGAGCCCATCTGCAATTTCCACTTAACTGCATGATCCTGAACGGGGAACTAAATTCTTCGCGCAGGAAAAAATCCTTAACAACTTCATGAATCGCGTCGTCCATGTTTCCCGCGCGCATGAAAAAAGCCCGGCTTTCGCCGGGCTTTTCCTCAAACGATGCTGCAGGTATCAGAAGCTGGCGCGGACGCCGAGGCCCCAGGTGTTGATCGACTCATCGAACAACTTGGTGGTGTCGTACGAACCGACGATGCCCCAGGTCGAATTGATGTTGTACTGCGCGCCAACGCGGAAGCCCAACTCGCTGCCACCCCAATCAGCGTCGCTGATGTCGGTGTAGTAGGCCTTGATGTTGCCTTCGAACTTCGGCGCGAGCATGCCGCGGAAGCCGGCGGCCACGCGGTAGCCGTTGGCGCTGTCGCTGCCCAGGCCGTCGATGTCGGCGCCGACGTCCACGTAGCCCACTTCAGCGATGAAGTCGGCCTTGTCGGACAGCGCGTGGCGCCAGCCGAGGTTGACGGTGGTTTCATCGAGGGTGAGGCCGAAGTCGTCATTCTTGGCGCGGCGGTAGGACGCCGTGCCGTAGAAATTTTCATTGAAGGCGGCCGAACCGGCGAAGGAGAAGCCGTCGCCACTCTCGCCATCGAAATGGGAGTTGATGTAGTTGGCTTCAACGTAGTTGTAGTTCAGTTCGCCGGCCTGGGCCGAGATCGGGAGGATGGCGGCCAGGGCAAGTGCAATAAGGGAACGCTTCATTTTTTTAGGATCCTGAAAAAAGAAATGCCACGTCCAGTGGGCGTGGCAGCCGACTCGTGTCGAGCCGCGGAGGAGGATACGCGAGCGTGCGCTGGCACAAACCTGCCGAAGGTCATGCCGCCGGCAGGTCGGGCATCGCGAAATCGTGCTGGCGCCAGGCCTCGAAAACGGCGACGGCCACGGCGTTGGAAAGATTGAGGCTGCGTTGTCCCGCGCGCATCGGAATGCGCACGCGTTGCGATGCAGGAATGCCTTCCAGCAAATCGTCTGGCAGGCCGCGTGATTCAGGGCCGAACAGGAAAGCATCACCCGCCTGGTATTTCACTTTGTCGTGGCGAACCGACGCGCGCGTCGAGAAGGCGAACACGCGTGGCCCATGCAGCGCCGACAGGCAGGCGGGCAGGGAATCGTGCACGCGCACGTTGGCGAATTCGTGGTAATCGAGGCCCGCGCGACGCAGGCGTGCGTCATCGAGTTCGAAACCCAGGGGCCCGATCAGGTGCAGTTCGGCGCCGGTGTTGGCGCACAGGCGAATGATGTTGCCGGTGTTCGGCGGAATTTCCGGTTGCCACAACAGGACTCGAAACATGCTGCAGTTTACGCGCGGCAGGGCGCCTTCCAGCGAACGACCAGTTGGCCGAGGTCGGCCGGCGCCTGCGACACCACCAGGATGCGGGTCTTGCTGGCGTCCAGTTGGCACAAGCCGTTGATCAGGCGCTCGTGCGCAATCCGGGCGACGCGCGCTTCCGTTTCGGCGTGCACCGGCTCGCCGGCCATGAAGCCCAGCAGCACGAACATGGCGAGCATCGGCAGGGCGAGGGCGCCGCGGTTGAGTTGAGTTGAGAGGTTCATGGCGGGCTCCTGTTGCATCGGTTCAACAGGGAATTAGCAGGAACCGTGCCACCCAGAAAATCCCTTTAAATCAGTGACATGACTGGCCAGGTCGGTGTCCGTTCCCGGTCAATGGCGTCCGCTTCAGCGTCCGGTCCGGCAGGCGGACAGGGGTGTCGCGGCGGCGGCCTGCCAGCGCACTTCGTCGGAAGCCGCGGCCGGTTTCGCGAAATCAATGCGCGCCACCAGCTGGTCCTTGCCGGCGTCGTCGCGCAGGTTGCTCAGGCCCTGGAAGCGCAGCAGGCGCTGGCTGGCCTGGCCGTAGCTGACATCGATGCTGGGTGCGACCAGCCCGAGCAGGCCGTCGAGCTTGAGCCGGAACACCCAGGCTTTTTCACCGGCAACCATCGCCGAGCCCTGGCGCCGCACCGAGAACGGCAGGCTGCGCAAGCGTGAAGGCAGGGCGAATTCGAGCGGCATGGCGCGCCCGGTCGCGAGCCCGGACCAATGGCGCCGGATGAACTCGTCGAAGCCGGCATCGGCAACGAAGCCGGCCTTGTCGATGCGCGCCAGGCGCTCTGCGGCGGCGCCGGGCGCCTGGAAGAACAAGGTTGGCGTGGTGGCGCGGCGCAGGCCTTCACGATGGCCGGAGCGGCGGTCTTCGAAGGCGAAGGCCGGTGAAATGATGGAGCTGCGATAGTCCACCCGCTTGCGTGCGAAGGGCGTGCCATCCGGGCAGCGATACAGGACCAGTCGCTCGACCAGGCGGCCGGCCTGGCTGCGTACCCAGTGCTGTTCCCGATACATTTCTGCGGCCGTGGACGGGTTGCGCGCCACGCCCTCTTCGAAGCGCAGCGCGTCGTCGGCCGCTAGCGACGGGCCCGCGAACAGGACCGTGAACAGGGCGCATAAGCGGGGTGTGAAGGCCGGGTGCATGCCGCACTATGCCCATCGGCCTAGTGTACGGGGCGTAAATCGCGGCTAGGATGTAGGGCGTTTTTCCATCCGTCCCTTCCCAGGTGTGCCCCATGACCCAGCTGTCGCGCCCTAACCGCGCCCGTTATCTCGTGCTTGCCCTCGGCCTCGCGCTCGGCACCGTCAGCACGATTCCCGCGTCCTTCGCAAAGACCCCCGCTACCGCTGCGCCGATCGGCGTGGACATCGCCTACGAGCAATTCACCTTGCCCAATGGCTTGCGCGTGGTCGTGCACACGGACCGCAAGGCGCCGATCGTCGCGGTGAACATCTGGTACCACGTGGGTTCGAAGGACGAACCGCAGGGCAAGTCGGGCTTCGCACACTTGTTCGAACACCTGATGTTCCAGAGTTCGGAAAACCATCCGGGTGAATACTTCGCGCCCTTCAAGCAAGTCGGCGTCACCGACCAGAACGGCACGACCAATACCGACCGCACCAATTATTTCCAGAACGTGCCGACCACGGCGCTCGATACCGCGCTGTTCATGGAATCGGATCGCATGGGCCACCTGCTCGGCGCCATCGACCAGGCCGACCTGGACGAACAGCGTGGCGTGGTGCAGAACGAAAAGCGCCAGGGCGAGAACCAGCCCTACGGCCGCACCTACAACGCACTGGTCTCCAAGATCTATCCGAAGACGCATCCCTACGGCCATACCGTCATCGGTTCGATGAATGACTTGAATGCCGCGTCGCTGGAAGACGTGAAGTCCTGGTTCCGCAGCTGGTACGGCCCGAACAATGCCGTGCTGGTGCTGGCCGGCGACATCGACCTGGCCACCGCGAAGGCGAAGGCCGAGAAATTCTTCGGTGACATTCCGGCATCGGCTTCGCTCAAGCCCAAGCCGCCGATGATCGCCGCGCGCAAGACCACCACGCGCGACGCAATGACCGACCGCGTTGCGCAGGTCCGCATCGTGCGCACCTGGAACGTGCCGCAGTACAGCTCGCCCGACGTGCAGAACCTGCAGCTGTTCGCGCAGGTGCTCGGCGGCAGCCGCACCTCGCGCCTGGACAAGCGCCTGGCCTTCGGCGACAAGCTGGTCGATTCGATCAGCGCCTCGATGGACGGGGCCGAACTCGGCGGCACCTTCGACATCGTCGCCACCGTCAAGAAAGACGTGGATCCGGCCCTTGTCGAAAAAGCCATTGACGAAGAACTGACCCGCCTGCTGGAAGAAGGTCCGACCGCAGTCGAACTCGACCAGGCACGCACTGTGTTCAAGGCCGGCTTCGTGCGCGGCATCGAGCGCATCGGCGGCTTCGGCGGCAAGGCCGACGCACTGGCCGAATGCACCGTATACACCGGTAATCCAGGCTGCTTCCGCGACCAGCTGGCGCGCATCGCCACGGCCACGCCGCAGCAGGTAACCCGCACCGCCAACCAGTGGCTGCGCGCCGGCGACCACATCCTGACCGTCAGCCCCGGCGAAGTGACGCCAACGGTGGAAGACCCGTCGGTGAGTGACGGCAAGCCGGCCGCCTTGCCGCCGGTGGACAAGAAGTTCAAGACCATCGCCAGCGACCTCGATCGCAGCAAGGGCGTGCCGATCACCGACCAGTTTCCCGACCTGAAGTTGCCGGCGATGCAGCGTGCAACCCTCAGCAACGGCATCAAGCTGATCCTGGCCGAGCGCCATGACGTGCCCGTGGTGCAGATGAGCATGGAGTTCCCGGGCGGCTTCTCGTCCGACCGCGGCCGCAAGGTCGGCACCGCCGGCTTCACGATGGGCATGCTCGATGAAGGCGCCGGCGATTACGACGTGATCGCGCTGGGCAACCGCATCGAGTCGCTGGGCGCCGCCATCGGCACCAGCGCCAACGTGGACTCAGCCGACGTCAGCCTGTCGGCATTGAAGGAAAAGCTGGACGATTCGCTCGCGCTGTACAGCGACGTGATTCGCCGCCCGCGCCTGGAAACGGGCGAGATCGAGCGCGTGCGCGCTACCTGGCTCGCCGCCATCCGCCAGGAAAAAACTTCGCCGAACGGCATGGTGTCGCGCGTGTTGTCGCCGATGATGTACGGCGCCGGTCATCCGTATGCCATCCCGTCGTCGGGCACCGGTTATGAGGCCGACATCGCCGGCCTGGCCCGCGAAGACATGCTGGCCTGGCATGCCGAGCAGGTGCGTCCGGACCGCGCCACCCTGATGATCGTCGGCGATACCACGCTGGCTGAAATCACCCCGCTGCTGGAAAAGCATTTCGGTGACTGGAAGGCCACGGATGCCGGCAAGCCGGTCGAGGCGATTCCTGCCGCGCCGATCGCCAGCGCACCGCGCGTGTTCCTGGTGGACCAGAAGGGTGCGATCCAGTCCAACATCGTCGCCGCACAACTGGTGGCGCCGGTGACCGATCCGGGTTCGATCGAGTTCGACATCGCCAATGCCGTGTTCGGTGGCGACTTCACCTCGCGCCTGAACATGAACCTGCGCGAGGACAAGCACTGGTCCTACGGCGCCCGCAGCGGTGCGACCAGTACGCTGGGCCAGCGCCTGTGGACGGCCGCCGCGCCGGTGCAGAGCGACAAGACCATCGAGGCCATCAAGGAAGTGCAGCGCGAAATCGACGAATACGCCAACGCCAGGCGTCCGGCCAATGCCGAGGAAGTGAAGCGCATCCAGGCCATCACCGTGCGCAGCCTGCCGGGCTCGTTCGAGACCGCGCGCTCCGTGCTGGCCACGATTGCCGGCATCAACCGCTACTCGCGCCCCGACGACTACGTGCAGATGCGCAAGGCGAAGATCGAGGCGATGACGCCGGAAACGGTGCAGGCCGCGGCCAAGGCCTTCGTGCCGCAGTCGATGACCTGGGTGATCGTCGGCGACCTGGAAAAGATCGAGGCCGGCATTCGCGCGCTGAACATCGGCACGGTGCAGGTGGTGGACGCGGACGGCAAGCTGGTTCGCTGATCAGGCGGCTAAAGCCGCCTTCTGGTTCGACAAGAACCGTCGCTCATAAACGGTTCACGACGGACGCGGCCACAATCGCGTTCGTCGCCGCCCGGTTTGGAGAGTTCCATGCGCATCGTCCTGTTTGTTGCTGCAACAACCCTGGCCTTGTCGGCCTGCACCTTCGTGAAGATGGGTCCGGGTGCCGACGAGGTTCGCGTGATCGCCCAGGGCGCACCGCCCGCCGGTTGCGAGAAGCGCGGCGAGATCGACGTGTCCGTGAAGGACCGCCTGGGCCCCTACGAGCGCGACGAATTGCGAGTGAAGGACGAACTGGAAACCCTGGCGCGCAACGAGGCGCCCAGCGTGTCCGGCGACACCATCCAGCCCAAGTCGGCACCCGCCGATGGCGCGCAACGCTTCATCGCCTACCGCTGCAACGGCGCCAGGCTTGTGACGGACCCGCCAAAAGACCGCGCTGAAACCGTGCCGCTGGACGATTAAGCACTGCGGCCATTGAGCCCAAAGGGCAAAACGGGTAACTTGGAAGGGTTTCCCCCCAGGTCAAATCCATGCTGTTCGAGCACGTTGCAATCGCAGGCCTCGCCCATATCGATGCGCCCCATGCGCTGAGTTCGGCCGAGATCAATGCCCAACTCAAGCCGACCATGGACCGCCTGGGCATCCGTACCGACGTGCTGGGCGACATTGCCGGCATCCACTCGCGACGGATGTGGGACAAGGAAACGCAAGCTTCCGACGCCGCCACCATGGCCGGTGAAAAAGCCCTGCTCGATGCGGGCATCTCGCGCGACAAGATCGGGCTATTGGTGAATACGTCGGTGAGTCGCGATTTCCTGGAGCCGTCCACCGCCAGCATCGTGTCCGGCAACCTGGGCCTGGGCGAAGACTGCCAGAACTTCGACGTGGCCAATGCCTGCCTCGCCTTCCTCAACGGCATGGACATCGCCAGCCGCATGATCGAACGCGGCGAAATCGAATACGCGCTGGTGGTGGATGGCGAAACCGCCAACCTGGTCTACGCCAACACCATGAAGCGCATGCTGGCGCCGGATGTGACCGAAGAACAATTCCGCAGCGAACTCGCATCCTTGACGCTGGGTTGTGGCGCTGCGGCGATGGTGTTGTCGCGCAGCGAGTTGTGCCCGGATGCGCCGCGCTACAAGGGCGGCGTGACCAAGGCCGCCACCGAGTGGAACGGCCTGTGCCGCGGCAACCTCGATCGCATGGTCACCGATACCCGCATGTTGCTGATCGAAGGCCTGAAGCTGGCCACCAAGACTTTTGCCGCCGCGCGCCTTGCGCTGGGCTGGGTAGTGGGCGAGATCGACGAATTCGTCATCCACCAGGTGTCGCGCGTGCACACCGATGCAATGGTGAAGGCGTTCGGCATCGACCCGGCGAAAGTGCTGACGATCTTCCACGAGCACGGCAACATCGGTCCTGCTTCCGTGCCGATCGTGCTGAGCAAGTTGCGTGACCTCGGCCGCCTCAAGAAGGGCAGCCGCGTTGCGCTGCTCGGCATCGGCTCGGGCTTGAATTGCTCGATGGCCGAAGTGGTCTGGTAAAGCCGGTCGTCATGGCCGGCCTGCAGCCGCGTCCAGCACGGCGACGCCGGTAGCTCTCTCAAGATCGACAGCGGCTGCCCAGCGCGCCCGCTGTGCTTCGATCCTGTCCTTTACTGACGCCAGGCGCGCGCGACGCGCGTCGAAAACTGCCGACGAATCCGTAGCGCCCTGGCGATAGGTTTGCCGCGCCAGCGTTTCGAGTCGTGTCTGCTGGGCGAGGTGATGGTCTGCGTGTCCGGCGGCCTGGTCGGCCGCCACCAGGTTGGCGATGGCGAGTTCGACTTCCAGCGGCACCTGGCGACGAACCGCTTCGGCGGAAAACTGTGCTTGCGCGACTTGTGCATCGGCGAGATCGCGGCGCGCCCTGCCCGTGTCGAAGATGGGCAGCGCGAGTTGCAAACCTGCGCCAGCAAAGTTCATGCCGCTGGTCTCGCGCATTCCAGCCGGGCCCACTGACGGTTGCGTGGCGCGCAATACGCCTGTACTCAGCTCCCGATCACGCCGGGCTTGTTGCACGCCGGCATCGGCGGCGGCCAGGGCTGCACGATGGGTTGATGCCAACGCTTGCAATGCCGGCTCGTCGATTCCAGGAAGGACGAAGGCCGGGAACGACGTGGGCAGCCGGATGCCTGCCGAGGAGGGCAGCCCGAGTTGAAGCGCGAGCGCCGCGCGAGCCTTTGCCAAAGCCGCCTCGGCCGCTTGCAACTCGTGGGCCTGCATCGAAACAATCGCCTGTTGTTCGGCGATGGTGCTTGCCCGAATCGCGCCTTGCCTGGCTTCGCCGGTGCGCAATTGCAGGATTTCATTTTCCAGCGCCCAGCCATCGCGCACCGACGCCAGCAAAGCCTGTGCAGCGATGGCCTCGTAGTAGGCCGCCTTGGTGTCCTGCACCAGGGCGACCAACTGGCCGATGACATCGGCTTCAAGTACGCGGCTGGCAGCGTCGGCGACAGCGATGCGGCGCGAGCGCGTGAACAAGTCGAACAGGTCCTGCATCAGGCTGTATTGCAGTTCGATGCGGCCGCCGCCGTCCGGGCGAAGCGCCATCAGGTCCAGCATCGGGTTGGCCAGCAAACCCGCTTGCACGCGTTCGGCCTGTGCTGCGTCCAGCCGGGCGAGTTGGGCGCGAACCTGCGGATTGTTCACCAGCGCGGCTTGCACGGCGCGATTGGCGGTCAACCCCGTTTCCAGGAATCGCGGATCCAGGTATGGGTCGTCGGGCGCGGGTAGTCGCGCTGTTGATGAGCCCGCGTTGATGACTGCCGTTGCCACCTGCGAGTCATTCGCCTGCGGCGGCGCCGTCGCGCAACCGGTCCCCAAGAGCGACAGTGCCAGCAGCACGGAAACCCTGACATCGTTCATGCCGATTCTCCTTCTTGTTGCCGCAATCGGCGACTGAGCCAAAGTTTGTAAACCGCGGGAATGACGATCAAGGACAGCAGCGGCGCACTCAACATGCCGCCCAACATGGGCGCGGCGATTCGCTGCATGGTGGCGGCGCCTGCGCCGGTTGCGAGCACGATCGGCAACAAGCCCGCAACGATGGTCACCACGGTCATTGCCTTGGGCCGGACGCGACGCAATGCGCCTTCGCTGAGTGCGTGGTCGAGGTCGGCCGTGGTTTTCAGTTCACCATTCGCACTCGCGCGTTTTACCGCGGCATCCAGGTAGATCAGCATCACCACGCCAAATTCGGCCGCCACGCCGGCCAGTGCGATGAAGCCGACCGCCACCGCCACCGAAAACGAATAGCCCAGCAGCCACAGCAACCACAGGCCGCCGACCAGTGCGAACGGCACCGTCAGCATCACCAGGCTGGCTTCGGCCACGCGTCGGAAGGCGGCGAACAACAGTCCGAACACGATCACCAGCGTCAGGGGCACGGCCATGCGCAGGCGCTCGCCGGCGCGTTGCAGGTGTTCGTAGCTGCCGGCCCATTGCCAGGTGACGCCGGCCGCGGGTTTTGCATGCGCGGCCAGGGCGTCTTCGGCTCGGGCGATGTAGCGGCCGAGGTCTTTTTCATCGAGGTCGATGAAGACGTAGGCCGCGAGTTTCGCATCCTCGCTGCGGATCATCGGCGGGCCATCCGACAACGAAACCTTCGCCAACGCACCCAAGGGCAACTGCGCGCCCGATGGCGTCACCACCGGCAGCGCGGCAATCGCTTCCGGTGAATCGCGCCACGACTGCGGCGTGCGCAATGCAATCGGATAGCGCTCGCGTCCTTCCACCGCGCGACCGATGGCCTCGCCACCGATGGCCGATGCCAACCAAGCCTGCGCGTCCTCCATGGACACGCCGTGTCTGGCGAGCATCTCCCGGTCCGGCACGACATCAATCTGCCGTGCATCGGCGGCGCGTTCGGCAAAGGCCGAACGCGTGCCCGGAACCTTCGACAGGATCGATGCAATGCGTTCGGCTTCCTTGCTGATGGTGGCGACGTCCGGCCCGGTAACGCGTACACCCAATGGCGTGCGAATGCCGCTGACCTGCATGTTGATCCGGTTGAGGACGGGTGGCACCCACGCGGCGGTCAGTCCGGGCAAGGCCAGCTTCTGCTGCAGTTCCGCGACCAACTTTTCACGCGTCATGCCGGGCCGCCACTGGTCTTCGGGTTTGAACTGGATGGTCGTCTCCAGCATCGTCAGCGGCGCGGGATCGGTCGCCGTTTCTGCACGCCCGGCCTTGCCGAACACACTTGCGACTTCGGGTACTGATTTGATCAATCGATCCGTGCGCTGCAGAACGGCCAGCGCCTGGCCGGGCGACAGGCCGGGCAGGGTGGTGGGCATGTAAAGCAGGTCGCCTTCCTCCAGTTCGGGCATGAACTCGCTGCCCATGCGGCTCAAGGGCCACAGTGCGCTGAGCAAGCCCAGCAGCGCGAGCAACACGATGGTCTTCGGCCGACGCAGCGCAAAGGCCAGCGCGGGGCGATACGCGCCCACGATCCAGCGCGTCAGTCGGAACTCCGATTCATCGGCGAATCGCCCGCGAATCAGGTAGCCCATCAACACCGGCACCAGCGTGACGGCGAGCCCCGCGGACACGGCCAGCGCCCAGGTCTTGGTCCAGGCCAGCGGCGCGAACATGCGGCCTTCCTGCGCCTGCAACACGAACACCGGCAGGAAGGACAGTGCGGTGATCAGCAGCGAGAAGAACAGCGCAGGCCCGACTTCGACGGCGCTGGCGGCGATCACGCGCCAATGGTCGGCGCCCTCGGCCGGCTTGCCCTCGTGGGCCTTGGCCCAGTCCTCGAGGTGCTTGTGTGCGTTCTCGATCATCACCACGGCGGCATCGACCATGGCGCCGATGGCGATGGCGATGCCGCCCAGCGACATGATGTTGGCGTTCATGCCCTGCCATCGCATGATCGCCAGCGCCACCAGCACACCCAGCGGCAGGCTGATGACGGCCACCAGCGCCGAGCGCACATGCCACAGGAACAGGGCGCAGACCAGCGACACCAGCAACAATTCCTCGACGAGTTTTCCGCGCAGGTTTTCCACCGCGCGTTCGATCAGGTTGGAGCGGTCGTACACGGTCACGATCTCGACGCCGGGTGGCAAGCTCGCGCGCAGGCTTTCCAGCCGCAGCTTCACCGCATCGATCACGGCCTTGGCGTTTTCTCCATCACGCATCACCACGATGCCGCCGACCGCTTCGCCTTCGCCGTTGAGTTCGGCAATGCCATTGCGCGGCGCGGGGCCGAAGCGCAATTCCGCCACGTCGCGCAACAGCACGGCCTTGCCGTCCTTCATCACGCCGGTCGGCACGGCGCCCAGGTCGTCCAGCGAGCGGATGTAGCCGACGCCGCGCACGATGTATTCGCTCTCGGCCATTTCCAGCCGGGCGCCGCTGGTTTCGCTATTGGCTGCGCGGATGGCCGCGATCAGTTGGTTGAAGCCGATGCCATACGCCTGCAATCTGCGCGGATCGACCACGGCTTCATATTGGCGGACGAAGCCGCCGACGCTGGCCACTTCCGCCACGCCGGGTACGCGCTGCAGTTCGAAGCGCAGGCGCCAGTCCTGCAGTGATCGCAATTGCGCGAGGTCGAGCTGGTGCGTGCGGTCGACCAGTGCGTACTGATAGACCCAGCCGACGCCGGTCGCGTCGGGCCCGAGTTGCGGTTCGACGCCCTCGGGCAGGTCGCTGCGTACCTGCGACAAATATTCCAGCACGCGCGACCGCGCCCAGTACAGGTCGGTGCCGTCCTCGAACAAGACGTATACGAACGAATCGCCGTACATCGAAAAACCGCGCACGGCCTTGGCGCGCGGTACCGCCAGCATGCGCGTGGTGATGGGATAGGTGACCTGGTCCTCGATGATCTGCGGCGCCTGGCCCGCATACGGCGTGCGGATGATGACCTGCACGTCGGACAGGTCTGGAATGGCATCGAGTGGCAACTGGCGCACCGAGACGATGCTGAGCACCGCCAGCAGCGCGGCCAGCGCCAACACCAGGCCGCGATTGGCCAGCGAGGCGTGGATCAGTCGTTCGATCATGGCGATGCGCCTTGTTTCGGCATCGCATCGGCATCCATCTGGTCAAGTCCGGACTGCAGGCTTGCTTCCGCATCGAGCAGGAACTGGCCGGAACTTACGAAGCGATCCGTCGCGACCAGTCCGCCCACGATCTCCACGTCATCGCCGTAGCGTTGTCCCAGTTGCACCGCAGTCGGCACGAAGCGCTTGTTGGCGCGCTGGAGCAAGATGCGATCGCCTTGCGCGGTACGGATAACGGCGGATACGGGAACCAGCAGCACATCGTCGCGCGGCTGGCCTTCGACCACCGCATCGAGCAGGGTGCCCAAGGGCAGCGCGCGCGCGTCGGCAATGGCAAAGCGCAGGGCTTGCGTTTGCGTCACGGGATCGAGGAGGGGAACGAAGGTGCCGTTGTCTCCCAACCATTCGCGGCCGGGCGCGCCGGGCACGGTGAAGCGCGCGGAAAGTGGTTCGCCCAACATCACCCGCTGCGCAGGAAACAGCTGCGCTTCGATCCAGGCGGCGTTGCGCGAAGAGAAATCGGCGATCAGTGTGTCGGGCGATATGCTGGAACCTTCACGCACGCCCAGTTCGGTAACGATGCCGGACACCGGCGCGCGCAGTGGCAAGCGGCGGGACGACTTGCCGGCGCGACGAATCGCCTGGATGTCGCCATCGGCGATGCCGAAGCGGCGCAGTCGTTCGGTGGCGGCCGCGGCCATATCGGAACCGAGCAACAGTTCTTCCTGTGCCTGCACCAATTCCGGCGAATAGATTTCAGCGACCACCGCACCAGCCGAAACGGATTGTCCTTCCGCGCGCACCGCGAGGCGCTCGACCCAGCCGTTGACGCGTGATTGCAGCCGGGCCTGTGCCCTCGCATCAGAAACCACGCGAGCGGGAACCCGAACGCTGGGTCGAACTGTTCGAACCACCGGCTTGCCGATGCGGATGCCCAGGCTCTGCACGATCGACGGGCTGACGGCGATGCCGTCCGATTCATTGGCCTCGGCAAACTTGGGGACCAGCGCCATGTCCATGAACGGTGATGGACCCGGTTTGTCGAAATGCACCTCGGGGCGCATTGGGTCGTAGTAGTACAGGACGCGGGGTTCAGCTGTTCGCTTCACCTCGGCGGCAGGCGGCGTGGGCGCATCGCGCTGGCACGAGACGAGGGTCGCCAGCATCGCCAGCACGGCGAGCGACAACACGGCTTTGCGCCCGAGGGCGGCAATCAAGGAAATTTTCATGGCGATTTCCGGTGAACGCGAACACGCGCGGACGCCGAGGGCGCCGCGGATCAGGTGTCGGTGTCAGGCGGAAATCGGAGGTCGCAAGCCGGGGCTGGGCGGTGGTGAACTGAAGGCGCGCGCGATCGCTGCAGGCTGCGCGGATTGGCGCTGGAAGTAACCAGGCAAGGCTGGAATCGCAGGAGGAAGCGGAGTGCTGGCCTGGCATCGCGCCAAGCATTGGTCGTCGCAATCCTGGCCCGAGGGTGCACACGGATTGCCGCTTTCGTGGCAAGGCGCCTGGTCACCGTGCTGCCCGGCCATGCCGGCGCAGCAGTCGTCCTTCATCGGGGCGGTCGCTGCGTGGGCGATCGCCATGCCATTGACCAGCAGCGCCAGCGTGACCAGCGCGGTGGCCAGCCATCGGGCCAACGGTGTCCGGAAGGGGCGGTAGGGCCGTTTCATGCGAATCCAGTCTGCGCCCGGCCTCAGACCGGGCGCAAGTACCGGGGTTCCGCAAGTCCGGCGCCGGGCTGCCCTGGCAGGCGCAGCCCGGTCGGAGGACAGGTCTACTGACGAAGCAATTGGTCGCGGGCCTTTTCAGCGCGCGAGGCGCCGATGGCTGTCTGCACCTGCTTCACTTCTTCCGGCGGCGGCAATACGGCGGGGAAACCCAGCGACTGGATCCACAATTCGCGACACCAGCCGCGCGTGTGGTAGAGGTGATGGTCCTCGTCATCTTCGACGGCTTCGTGCGCGGCCTTCAGGATCTTGGCTTCGGGGCCGGTGCCATGCGTCGCCACGTGGCCGATCAGTTCCCAGTTGGTGTGGTCCTTGGTTTCGGCCAGCACCACGCATTCGCAGGCCACCAGTTCGGCGGCCGCGGGGTCGCCCGATTCCAGCGCCAGTTCCATCGCGCGCACCAGCGACTTGCCGATGTGCCCGACCACCTTGCGTCCCGGCGAGAGCTCGTTGGGATCGAGATCCAGCGCTTCCAGCACACGGGTCAGCACCTCGACGTGGGTGCGGGTCTGGTCGAGGTATTCCGACCATTCCTTGCGCAGGTCATCGTTCACCGCGCACATCAGCGCCGTTTCGTAAATCCTGACGCCGCCCTGTTCGGTTTCCAGTGCCTGGAAAAGCAACTCGTTCAGTTGCGCCTTGTCGTATGAAGTCTTTTTCATGGCCGCACCATCCGTGGTTGGGGGAATGAAAAATTACGCCGGGCTTGGAAAATGTGCGCTGAATGTTTGGTGGCGCTGCGTTCAGTCAGCCAACAACGGCAGCCGATCCGACAGCGGAGGCATCCATCCCGCACTCCCGACCAAGCGCTGGTCATGCCGATAATCCTCGTGCACACGCAGCACCCAGGCATCGCGTGCAAACGCCAGCTTCAGGCTGGCGACGATGCGGTCGAAGGAATGCGCTTCATCGGCATTGCTGTCCAGGTGCACGACGCCGGGCGTTGGCCGCTCGAGTAGTTTCATCAATGCGGCGGCCGTGTCCTGCATGAAGGAACACGCAGGCGTCCAAGCGCTGCTCGCAGCCACATGCCCTTCCTTCGCCTGCCAGGCATCGAGTGCCTTCAGCATGTTGTTGCCCGGCTGTTGCGGATCGATCTGCCAGCCGATCCGGGCAACCGACGCATCCGGATAGGCGGACAGCACGGCGGATTCGCAGGCGATCTTGTATTGCCCATACGGATCTTTCGAATTGCGCTCGGCATCGATGGCGTGCGGTCCATCGGGGACCGAGTCGAACACCATCGCCGTGCTGGTGAACACGAAAGGGATGCGCCGGCCTTTCGCCTCGGCCGCCAGCCTGCCCGCCCAATCGGCGCCGCCCATGCCCAGGTGGGCAATGGCATCAGGTTTTTCGGCAGCCAGGAAGCGGGCGCAGCCGGCCGCGTCGTCCGGGTCCACCTGGGCGCGATCCCATCCCACCACCTCCACGCCCGCCAAGGCCGCGGCGCGCGCCAGATGGGGCGCCAGCGTGCCGCCCAGGCCGGTGATGATCCATTTCATCGGGAAAGCTTAGCTTGGCTCCCGCGAATCGGGCGAAATGCAGGCATTGGCGGGTTGCGAGACCCCATTCGAGCCATCTGCCCGTAAAATGCCGGTCATTCCATCGAATCGCCCACAGGGCGCGTGACCGTGCCCATGACCTTCCCCGATTACCCCTTCACCCCGAACTCCTACGTGCAACCCAGCGGCCTGCGCCAGAGCTATCTTGACGAAGGCCCGCGCGATGGCGACGTGGTGGTGATGCTGCATGGCAATCCGTCGTGGAGTTTCTACTGGCGCAAGCTGGTGCTCGGTTTGCGCGACCGCTATCGCTGCATCGTGCCCGACCACATCGGCATGGGGCTTTCCGAAAAACCGGGCGACGACAAGTACGAATACACGCTGCAATCGCGCGTGGACGACCTGGACCGATTGCTTGATTCACTGAAGCTCGGCAACAACATCACCCTGGCCGTGCACGACTGGGGCGGCATGATCGGATTCGGCTGGGCGCTGAAGCACAGTGCGCGCGTGAAGCGCATCGTCATCCTCAACACTGCCTCGTTCCCGCTGCCGCCGGCCAAGGCGATGCCCTGGCAGCTCAAGCTGGGCCGCGATTCCTTGCTGGGCGCGGGCCTGATCCGCGGTTTCAATGCCTTCGCCGATGGCGCCACGCGCTTTGGCGTCATCAACAAGATGCCCAACGATGTGCGCGCCGCCTACAACGCGCCTTACGACAGCTGGGCCAACCGCATCAGCACGCTGCGCTTCGTGCAGGACATTCCGCTGTCGCCCGCCGACCGCGCCTGGTCGCTGGTGGAAGCGGCAGGAAAGAAATTGCACGAATACGCCGACCGGCCGGTGTTCATCGGTTGGGGGCTGAAGGACTTCGTGTTCGACAAGCACTTCCTGAAGGTGTTCGAGACGCAATTGCCGAACGCCGAAAAACACGTGTTCGCCGATGCCGGGCACTACGTGCTGGAAGACAAGGCCGATGACCTGGTGCCGGCGATCCGCAAGTTCCTGGATTCGCACCCGCTGGTTTGATCGCGCGCGTTCGTCGTCGCGTTCAGTCGCTGGCTTCAGCGGCCGGCCTGTCGCGCAGCGATGCGATCAGCGTCTGGAAACGCGGCGAGCTGCGCAGCGAGGCGAGGTCCGAGTCGTTGACGATCCACCCCAGGTTGCCGCCGCCGTTCTGGATGGCTTTCTCCAGCAGGTCCAGCGCGCGTTCGACCTTGCCGGCAATGCTGTAGACGCAGGCCACGTTGTATAGCGTGCTGAAGTCGTCCGGGCGCAGGCGCAAGGCCTTGTCGGCCTGCGCCAGCCCCTCTTCGCCCTGGCCCAGGCGCTGCATCAGCCCGGCCGACATATACAGCGCGCGGATATTGTCCGGCTCCAGTTCGATCTGGCGCAGCAGGCCGTCCAGCGCGCGTCGCGCGATGGCATCCGCCGCTGCGCTGTCGCCCGTGGAATCGACGGCGGCCACGGCGAGCGCCAGCACGGAAAAATCATCGGGCCGGATGCGAAATGCCTGCTGGAAAAGTTCAGCTGCGCGCGCGTAGTCGCCATGCGCATAACACTGGCGGGCGTAATAGTAGAAGGCTTCGAACAGGCCGGGATTCAATTCCAGCGCACGTTCGAAGGCGCGCCGCGCGCCTTCGCCGTCGCCCGACAGCGACCGCACATGGCCTTGCGCGACGTGCGCCTCGGCCAGGTCCGGCGCCAGGTCGAGTGCCTTGGCGGCGGCGGCCGTGGCTTCGGGCAATACCGCAGCGGCAGGTTCGAATCGCCACAGGATCTGCTGCGCCAGGCTGTCCGCCAATCCGGCCAGGGCCTGCGCGTAGTTGGGGTCGAGTTCGATGGCGCGCCGGAACATGCGCGGCGCCTGCCGCCATGCCGCCTCATTCACCTGTCCCAGCAACTGGCGTCCGCGCAGGTAGAACTCGTACGCGTCCAGGTTCTGGGGTGCATAGCGCACGGCGCGGCCGAGGCCGGGCCCGGTCAGCGTCATCTTCAGCGCCTCGGCGACGTGCTGAGCGATCTCGCTCTGGATGGCGAACACGTCTTCCACTTTCCGGTTGAAGGTTTCCGACCACTGGTGGAAGCCGCTGCTGGCATCGACCAGTTGCGCGGTGACGCGAAGCTGGTCGCCGGCCTTGCGCACACTGCCCTCCAGCACCACGTCCACGTTCAACTGCCGGCCGATCTCGCGCGGGTCCACGCTGCCGTCGCGAAATCGGAACGAGGCGGTGCGCGACGCCACGCGCAATCCACGCACGCAGCACATCGAATCGATGATTTCCTCGGCCAGGCCGTCGCAGAACCAGTCCTGGTCGCGCGCCTGGCTGAGGTCGGTGAAGGGCAGCACGGCGATGGAGGCGATGGCCGACATCGGGCCGGCGATGACGGGCGTGGCCAGCCGGCTGCCGCCGGGCCCGTCGCTTGCGCGGCGCGCCAACGTGGCCGGCTCGGTGCGCACCAGCCCCCGGCGGGTGATGTCGAACGCCCAGGCGAGGATGGCGGCGGGGATGAAGCCGACGATCACCGCGATGATGAGCGCGCGCTGGGACCACAGCGGCAGGCCGAGCGGTTCGAAGGTGGCGTCGGCCACCTGCAGGGCCAGCCAGGCGACGACCAGGTAGGCGCCCATCGTGCGGAATACGCGGCGGCGCCGAAGCTCGGCGAATTGGCGTTTGATGGCCTGCACTGAACCGGGCATCGGGTCCTCGCTGCGACTGCCCGCAGCCGGTGCGGGTGGATGAAGTTTAGAATGAAACCATGACCGACGCCTGCAACATTGCCGCGATCCTGCCGCGCATGGCCGCCGAACGCGGCGACCAGGTGGCGATGCGCTGCCCGGGCTCGCGCGGGCTGGACGGCTTTGCGCGCCACGACCTGACGCTGAGCTATCAGGAAATGGAGGATCGCTCGAATGCGATCGCGGCGGGGCTGCAGTGGTCGGGCGTGGCGCGCGGCATGCGCACGGTGGTGATGGTGCGGCCGTCGCCGGAATTCTTCCTGCTGATGTTCGCGCTGTTCAAGATGGGCGCGGTGCCGGTGCTGGTGGATCCGGGCATTGCGCGTTCCGCGCTGAAGCGCTGCCTGGCCGAAGCGGAACCGGCCGCCTTCATCGGTATTCCGCTGGCCCACGCCGCGCGCAAGCTGCTTGGCTGGGCGCGCAGTTCGCGCATCAACATCACGGTCGGCCGGCGCTGGTTCTGGTCGGGTCCGACACTGGCGCAAGTGGAAGCCATCGGCGCGGGCGCAAGCTCGCAATTGGCCGACACGACGCCGGATGAAATGGCTGCAATCCTGTTCACGTCCGGCTCGACGGGCTTGCCCAAGGGCGTCGTCTATCGGCATCGTCATTTCGTGGCGCAGGTGGACCTGTTGCGCGAGGCCTTCGACGTGCAGCCCGGCGGCGTCAACCTGCCGACGTTTCCGCCGTTTGCCTTGTTCGATCCGGCGCTCGGCCTGACCTCCATCATTCCGGACATGGATCCAATCCGGCCCGCAGCGGCCGATCCGCGCAAATTGTTGCGTGCCATCGAGCGCTTCAACGTGGACCAGTTGTTCGGTTCACCGGCCTTGATGGAAGTATTGGCAAACCATGGTGCACCCTTGCCGACCATTCGCCGAGTGACGTCAGCTGGGGCGCCGGTGCCTGCGGCCGTCGTTGCGAAGATGCGCACGCTGTTGCCGGAAGACGCGAATTTCTGGACGCCGTACGGCGCCACCGAATGCCTGCCGGTGGCCGTCATCGAAGGCCGCGAATTGCAGAGCACGCGTGAGGACACCGAACACGGCGCCGGCACCTGCGTCGGCCGGCCGGTGCCGCCCAATATCGTGCGCATCATCGGCATCAGCGATGGCGCCTTGCCCGAGTGGAACGATTCTCTGGAAGTGACGCAGGGCGCGATCGGCGAGATCACCGTGGTCGGGCCGTCCACCACGGATGAATATTTCCGCCGGCCCGAGGCCACCGCGCTGGCGAAGATCCACGAGGCCTTGCCCGATGGCACGCAGCGCATCGTGCATCGCATGGGCGACCTGGGCTGGTTCGATGCGCAGGGCCGGTTGTGGTTCTGCGGACGAAAGTCGCATCGCGTGCTGACCGAACTGGGCGGCCTGTATACCGAGCAGGTGGAACCGGTGTTCAACGTGCATCCGGACGTGCGCCGCACGGCCCTGGTGGGCGTGGGCGAAAAGGGCCAGCAACGGCCGGTGCTGTGCGTCGAGATGCGCGCAGGCGTGGACACGGCCGAGCATCCGCGCATCCTGGCCGAGTTGGAAAAGATCGGGCAGGGGTTTGCGCACACCGGTCGAATCGACACCTTCCTGGTGCATCACAAATTCCCGGTGGACATCCGGCACAACGCGAAGATCGGACGCGAGATCCTGGCGACATGGGCCGGCAAGCAATTGGCCCGGCAGAAAACGACGAAAAAGTTGGCGGAAGCAGAATGAAAGTGCTGGTCACCGGTGGTGCGGGTTTCCTCGGCACGGGCTTGTGCCGGGCCCTGCTGGCGCGCGGCGATGAAGTGCGCAGTTTCCAGCGCAATCATTCAGCGGCGCTGGAGGCGATGGGCGTGGCCCAGGTGTTGGGAGACCTGGCCGATGCCGATGCCGTGCATCGCGCCTGCGAAGGCCAGCACGCAGTGATGCACAACGCCGCCAAGGCGGGCGCCTGGGGCAGCTACGAAAGTTATTACGACGCCAACGTACGCGGTACCGAACATGTCATCGCCGCCTGTCGCGCGCATGGCATTCGGCAATTGGTGTACACGTCCACGCCCAGCGTTACCCACAGCGGGCGCACGCCGGTGCTCGGCGGCAACGAACGGGACACGCCCTACGGCAGCAATTTCAAGGCGCCCTATCCGGCGACGAAGTTGATCGCGGAAAAAATGTTGCTGGCCGCGAACGATGCCAGCCTCGCCACCGTGGCCCTGCGGCCGCGACTGATCTGGGGTCCGGGCGATACCCAGTTGCTGCCGCGCCTGGTGGAGCGCGCGCGCGCGGGACGTTTGCGTTTTATCGGTGGCGGCCACAACCGCATGGACACCACCTACATCGACAACGCGGTGCAGGCGCATATTTCTGCGCTGCTGCGCCTGCGGCCGGGCGGCGACTGCGCGGGCCGTGCCTACTTCATCAGCAACGGCGAGCCGATGGAGTCGCGCGAGATCGTCAACGCGCTGCTGCGCGCGGCCGGTGCGCCGACGGTTGAAAAGAGCATTCCCTATCCCGTCGCCTATGCCGCGGGTGCGGTGCTCGAAACTGCCTGGCGGATGTTTTCGCTGTCGGGCGAGCCGCCGATGACCCGATTCCTGGCTGAACAGCTGTCCACGCCGCACTGGTACGACATCTCCGCGGCCGCGCGCGACCTGGACTATCGGCCGCAAGTAAGCATCGCCGAAGGGCTGCGCCGCACCGCCGACTGGTGGGCAGCCGGTAGAATGGCGTCATGAACAGCCCCGGACTCGAGCCGCCCTCGCTATTGCAGGGCCTGAAACCCATTGCGGGCCGCGCGCTGGAAATGGCGTTGGAACAACTGTTGGTGCTCGACCCGGACACGCGGGCCGCATTGAAGGGCTTGGAAGGCCGCCGCATCCAGCTCGAACTCGAAGCCCCCGCCATTGCCCTGTCGGTAACCGCGCAGGACGGCAAGCTGCGCATCGGTCCTCCAGACCATGACGCGGAAGCCGACCTCGGCATCCGCGCGACCCTGGGCGGCATCCTGTCGCAATTACCCTTCGCCCGCGCCAGCAATGCGCCGCCGGTCGGCAAGATGCGCATCAATGGCGATGCCGAACTCGCACGCACGCTGCAGAAGCTCGGCCAGGGTTTCGATCCCGATTGGGACAAGCCCTTCGCTGATGCGTTGGGTCCGATCTTCGGGCCGCAGGTGGCTCGGGTGTTTCGCGAGGCATTTCGCGGCGCAACGCGCGTGGCCGGCAACATGGCGCGAGATGCCGCGGAGTTCGTTACCGAGGAAAGCCGCGATGTGGTGGCCAAGGCCGAGCTCGAGGCCTTCCACGATGACGTGGATGCACTTCGCGACCGCGCGGAACGCTTGATCGCGCGTGTGGCGCGACTGCCGACACAAGGCGACGCAGGCGCATGAACGCAGTCTCCGAAGCGCCGGCACCCTCCGGCATGGTGGTCGGCGGATTTCGCGGCGGCCTGCGCGCGTTGCGCATCGCGCGCGTACTGCTCAAGCATCGCCTCGACGGGCTGCTGATCGACACGGCCTTCGGGAAATGGTTGTGGCTGCTGCGGCCCTTCACCCCGCGCGCCAGTGACGAAGACAAGATGCCGCGTGGCGTGCGCCTGCGCCTGGCGCTGCAGGAACTCGGCCCCATTTTTGTGAAGTTTGGGCAGGTGCTGTCCACGCGGCGCGACTTGCTGCCGCCCGATGTCGCGGACGAGCTCAACCTGTTGCGTGATCAAGTCGCGCCCTTCGACGGCTTGCTGGCGCGCGACGAGATCGAACGCAGCCTGGGCAAGCCGGTCTCGGAATTGTTCGCGAACTTCGACGTCACGCCGCTGGCGTCCGCGTCCATCGCGCAGGTGCACGCCGCCACGCTGCACGATGGCCGCGAGGTCGTCGTAAAAGTATTGCGGCCGAACGTGCGCGTGCAGATCGAGGCCGACATCGGCCTGCTGCGCGCCCTGGCCGGCCTGGCCGATCGCCACCATCCCAGCGCCGCCAAGATCCGGCCGCAGGAAGTCGTGTCGGAAATAGAGAACACGCTGTACGCCGAGCTCGACCTGCAACGCGAGGGCGCCAATGCCAGCATGATGCGTCGCCTGTGGCTGGACTCGGACGACCTGTACGTGCCCGAGGTGCACTGGACCCTGACCGGTGAAAGCGTACTGACCATGGAACGCGTCAGCGGCATCGGGTCCGATGACGTGCGCGCGCTGGACGAGGCGGGCATCAACCGCAGCGCGCTGGCGGCCAAGGGCGTGCGCGTGTTCTACACGCAGGTGTTCCGCGACAATTTCTTCCACGCCGACGCCCATGCCGGCAACATCTGGGTGGACGCGACGCGCAAGGACAATCCGCGCTACATCGCGCTCGATTTCGGCATCGTCGGCCAGCTGCCAAGCCGCGACCAGTATTTCCTGGCCGAGAATTTCATGGCCATCTTCCAGCGCGACTACCGGCGCATCGCCGAGTTGCACGTGGAAGCCGGCTGGATGCCGTCCAACATCCGCATCGATGAACTGGAAGCGGCCTGCCGGTCGGTGTGCGAGCCGTACTTCACCCGGCCGCTGTCGGAAATTTCGCTGGCCGAGGTGATGATCAAGCTGTTCCGCACCGCGCAGCGTTACCAGCTGACCGTGCAGCCGCAACTGATCCTGTTGCAGAAAACCCTGCTGAACGTGGAAGGCGTCGGCCGCGTGCTGGACCCGAAGCTCGACATCTGGGCGGTGGCGCAACCGGTGCTGGAAGAAATCCTGCGCAAGCGTTACAGCCCGCAGGCGCTGATGGACGAAATGCGCAAGCGGCTGCCGGAAATGATTACCCACGCACCGGAGATGCCGCGCCTGTTGCGCGATTTCCTGGCGCAGCAAGTGGCCGGCACGCATTCACTGAACATGCGCTCGCCGGAACTGGCCGAGCTCGCGCGCATCTCGCGCGACGGCCAGCGGCAGACCATCTACGCGATCCTCGGCACCGGCTTGTTGCTGGCGGCGGCCGTGCTGTATTCGCTGGCCGCCGAGGGTCCGAAGATTCTGGGCCTGCATGGCGCGGTTTGGATTGCGGGGCTCGGCGCCTTTGGCGCGTTCATGGCGGCGTGGCCGCGTCGTCGATGAACGCGGTGGTCGCGGGCGATACGTCGGCATCGGCAGAGCCTGTCGCCATCGCCGTGCTGTATGCCGACGACTGCCTGGCCGTGGTGGACAAGCCCGCGGGACTGATGGCGCACGCCAGCGCGATGGCGCGCGGCGAGGATGATTTCCTGGTGGACCGCTTGCGACTGCAGTTCGGCCGGCCGGTGCACCTGGTGCATCGCCTCGATCGCGCCACGAGTGGCTGCCTGCTGGTGGCTTTCAACCAGGCGACGGCGGCGGCGCTGGGCGGCATCTTCATGTCGCGCGAGGTGCGCAAGGATTACCTCGCCATCTGTCGCGGCTGGCCCGAACCACAATTGCTGCTGGACTATCCGCTGGATGGCGGCCCGGGCAAGCCCGAGAAGAAATCGGCGATCACGCAGTTCACGCGCCTCGGCACGGCCGAAATATCAATGCCAAGCAGCGCTCACGAAACCTCGCGTTATGCGCTGCTGAAATGTTCGCCGCTGACCGGACGCTTCCGGCAGATCCGGCGCCACTTGAAGCACCTGTCGCACCACCTGATTGGCGACTCCAGCCACGGCGACGGCCGGCACAACAGGAATTTCCGCATGCAAGGCGTGCATCGCATGTTGTTGCACGCATGGACGCTGGGATTCACGCATCCCGTGTCCGGCCTGCCGGTGCTGGTGACCGCGCCGCTGGACCGCGAATTCCTGAAGGCGCTCGCGCTGTTGTCGCTGCCCGAGCCGATCACCACGGCATCTTGAATCCACGCGGACCCGAGCCCAACCTATCTCCATGGCCAAACTGTATTTCTATTATTCGGCGATGAATGCCGGCAAGACCACGACGCTGTTGCAGAGCGCGTACAACTACCACGAGCGCGGCATGCGCACGCTGGTGCTGACGCCGCGCCTGGACCGTCGCGCCGGCGAAGGCGTGGTCGCGTCGCGCATCGGGCTGAAGGCGCGCGCCACGGTTTTCGATGGCAACGACGACCTGATGGCGCTGGTGCAGGCCGATATCGCGGCACGCGGGTCGCTGGGCTGCGTGCTCGTGGACGAGGCGCAGTTCATGACCAAGCCTCAGGTCTGGCAGCTGAGCGACGTGGTGGACAAGCTGCACATCCCGGTATTGGCGTACGGGCTGCGCACCGATTTCCGCGGCGAGTTGTTCGAAGGCAGCCGCTACCTGCTGGCGCTGGCCGACAACCTCATCGAGATCAAGACCATCTGCCATACCGGCAAGAAGGCGACGATGGTGGTGCGCGTGGACGAAAACGGCCGCGCGGTGAAGGACGGGCCGCAGGTGGAGATCGGCGGCAACGAGCGCTATGTGTCGGTGTCGCGCGCGGAGTTCAAGAAGATCATGGCCGACGAAGGGCACATCGACCTGCAACAGGCCACGCTGCCCTTTGATGCGCCGGACTAGGCGATAGGCCGGATCTAACCCCGCGCCTGGCAGGCCGCGCCCAGCATGGCCAGCCGGCGTAGCTGGCGGCGGTGTTCGGGTTCCATCAGTTGGGCTTCCGAGGCGATGCGGTTCCGCAGCGCGACGCCAATGTCATTCCTTCCGCCCAGGCAAGCCTGCGCCGCCTGCATGGACAGGGCTTGCCAGCGCAGCCGGCGATGCCTGCGGTCGTCGGGAAGTTGCGTGAGCAGCGCATCGATCAGCGGGCCCGCATCGGGTTCGCCCGACATCTGCGCCAGCCGCGCGCGCGCCAGGAACAGCTCCGGTCCGGCGCTCGTCTTTTCCGGTGGCAGTTGCGTCAGCCACGCGCGCGCCCTGATCGTGTCGGAACGATCCAGCGCCGCCTGCACCAGCGCCGCGATGGCGGGCACTTCATTGGCATCGGGCTGCGCCTTCAGCAAGGCCAGGCACTCGCGGCGGTTGGCTTCGGCCTGCGCTTCGCGCTCGAGTTCGGTTTGTGCCTGCGCGAGGTGGCACAGGTTCCAGGCGTGGCTGCCAATCGTGCCGCGGCTTCGCCAGATGCGGATGGCGTCGGACATGAAGGCCTCGGCCTCGGCCGGCTGGTCGCGTTCCAGGGCCACCATGCCGCGCAGGCTTTCGTGGTCGGCCACTTGTGGGCTGTTGGCGCCCCAGCGCGCTGCGATGCCATCCCTGGCCTGTGACAGGAGTTGTGCGGCTTCGGCCAGCTTGCCGCTGCCGATCAACACCGATGCCAATGACGACTGGATGGCGCCGGTGCGTGGATGGCTTGCGCCGAAGCGACCCAACGCGATGTCCAGGGCCTGGCGATAGGCGGCCTCCGCTTCGGCCGGATTGTCCTGTGCCTTGAACGCCGCGCCGAGGCCGGACCAGATGTCCGCGCCGAGCGCGTTCTGTTCGCCACCGTTGTAGCGAAGATGCCCGAGCGCCTCGCGCAGGCCGCGCACGGCGGCATCGGGCCGGCCTTCCGCCAGCTGCAACATGGCCAGGTCGCTTTCGCTTTCTGCCGTCAGCGCCGTGGCGGCGGCGTGCGCCTTGCGCAGTTGCAGCGCCTGGCCGAACAGGTCACGCGCGACCGCGCGGCCGGCGAGGGCCGCGTGGCAGCGACCCAGTTGCGACAGGAACTCCGCAGCGGGTAGCGGATAGGCGTCGGCGGCGACGTGGGCGATGGCCAGGCTTGGGCCGACCTTGTCCAGGCACTCCTGGTTGCGCCCCAGTTCGCGCAGGCTGTAGGCACGCAGCGCGGCCGAGTCGAGCACCAGGTTGGCGGGTGCGTTGCTGCCCAGCGTGCGCAGCACGTCCTGCTGGCGATCGAGCAACTGCAGCGATTGTTCGTCGTCGCCCAAACCCGAGCGCAGTTTCGCAATCAACCCGATCAACTCGGCGCGCGCCTGCGGTTGCATGGCCAGTTCCGAATCGGCGCGGGTTACGCCGGCGTCCAGCAAGGCGCGCACGTCCAGGCCCTGGTCCTTGCCGGCCGTGCCCGAACCTTCGAAGATGCCGACCACGAAATCCTGCATCGCCTGCGCGCGCGACGCTTCCTTCACCGCCTTGCTGGCCTGCCACGACACGATCGCCAGCGACACGCCCAGTACGCCGGTGATGATGCCGCCGGCCGCGAGGCCCAGCATGTGTCGGCGAAGGTATTTATGCGCGCGATAGCCCAGGCTCTGCGCCCGCGCGTGCACTGGTTGCCCGTCAAGGTGTCGTCGCAGGTCCTGCGCCAGCGCCTCGACCGACGCGTAGCGATGCTCGGGCAATTTGTTCAGTGCCTTCAATACGATGTTGTCGAGATCGCCCGCCAGCGATCGCGCGCGACGCTTGTCGAATACCGAGCCCGATTCGCGCGCCATGCGCGCGGCCACGTGCGAAGGCCGCCCGGGTTCGCCACCGAGGATCGCTTCTTCCCAGGCCGCATCGCTGGGGCGATTGAGTCCGTAGGGCTTGCAGTCGGTCAGCAGCTCGTACAAGACCACGCCCAGGGCATAGACATCGGTCATCGTGGTGATGATCTCGCCACGCAATTGTTCGGGCGCCGCGTAGTGCAGGGTGAAGGTGCGGCTGCCGGTGCGCGTGATCTCGTCGACCGTCGCCTGGTCCTGCTGGTCGAGCAACTTGGCGATGCCGAAATCGAGCAGGCAGACTTCGCCGGACGACGTGACCAGGATGTTGGACGGCTTCAGGTCGCGATGCACCACCAGGTTGGCGTGCGCGTGGCTGACCGCCGCGCACACCTGCGCAAACAGATGCAGCCGCGTGCGCACGTCCAGCGCGCGCTTCTTCGCGTAGTCGGTGATGGGATCGCCGCGCACGTAGTCCAGCGCGAGGTAGGGCTGGCCGTCCTGGCTGATGCCGGCGTCCAGCAATCGCGCGATGTGGGCGTGGCCGAGGCGCGCGAGGATCTGCCGTTCGCGGGTGAAGCGTGCATGCAGGCCGACATCGCCCAGGCCCGGTCGCAATAATTTGAGCGCCACGCGGCGTTCGTAAAGACCGTCGGCGCGCACGGCCAGCCAGACCTGGCCCATGCCGCCCTCGCCAATGGGTTCCACCAGACGGTAGGGTCCGACTTCCTGGTCGGGTTGCGCGGCGAACAGGCTGGCATTCACCACCGGTTGCGACATGAAATCGGGGCGCTCTTCCTCGAGCGCCATCAGCTTTTCGAGTTCGCGCGCCAGGTCCGGATCGGAGCCCTGGATTTGCGCCAGGCGATTCGCGCGCGAGTGCCCGGTCAGCTCCAGCAATTCATCGAGCAGGGGGGAAAGCGTGGACCAGCGAGTGCCTTCCATAGGCCGCCCATCAACTTTCAGTCTTGCAGCGAAGCCAGCAGGTACAGGCGTGCCTTTTGCCAATCGCGGCGCACGCTGCGCTCGGAGCGCTTGAGCAGCGTCGCGATCTCGGCTTCGGACAAACCTGCGAAGTAACGCAATTCAACCACCTGGGCCAGCTTGGAATCAACGTCGGCAAGGCGGGTCAGCGCCGTATCGAGTCCGAGCAGTTCCTCGTTGATGCGCATCCCGCCACCGACGTCTTCGGGCAGGTCGGTGACCCGGTGCAGGTCGCCGCCGCGCTTCACGGCCAGCCGTTGGCGCGCATAGTCCACCACCACGCTGCGCATGGCCGAGGCGGCATAGGCAAAAAAGTGGGCGCGGTCCTCGAACTGCGCGTCGGCGCGGCCGACCAGGCGGATGTAGGCCTCGTGGACCAGGCCGGTCGCGTCGAGGGTATGGCCGTTCTGGTTGCCCAGCTGGCGCCGGGCCATGCTGTGCAGCTCCCGATACAAGGTCGACAGCACGCGGTCGAGGGCGACCCGGTCGCCATCGCGTGCAGCACTCAACCATTGGGTGATTTCGGCGGTATCGCTCATGACTCCCCGATCCCGTCTGCGCGGGCTGATGCAGGCATCATAGCTCGTACGTGACGTCTGTCACGCCTCAAATAGTGAACTGCCCCGCATTTGGTCACTTCTGGCAGTGGCTGCACCAGGCCGTAGCCCGGTTTCCGAGCCGGCTGCCCTTCAGGGCCCGGCCGCAGCGCTTGCAGGCCTCATCCTCGCGCCCATACACGAACAACTCCTGCTCGAAGTACCCGGGCGCCCCGTCCGGGTTGATGAAATCCCGAAGGGTGGTGCCGCCGCGCTGGATGGCGTGGGCGAGGATGGCGCGGACCGCCGCAGCCAGCGCGCCGTACCGGTCGCGCGAGACACGGCCGGCCTGGCGGGCCGGGGCAATACCGGCCCGGAACAGGCTTTCCGCCACGTAGATGTTGCCGACTCCGACCACGATCGACTGGTCCATCAGGAAGGTCTTGATGCTGGCGCTGCGGCCGCGGCTGCGATCAAAGAGGTAGTCGCCGCTGAAGTCGTCCGACAGCGGTTCCGGCCCCAGGTTGCGCAGCAGGTCGTGGATGCTGCCTGCCGGTTGCCACAACAGGCAGCCGAAACGGCGCGGGTCGTTGAAGCGCAGTACCTTGCCCGAGTCCAGCGCCACGTCCACGTGGTCGTGCGCCGTGGCCGGCGTATTGGCCGGCAATACGCGCAGGCTGCCGGACATGCCCAGGTGCAGCAGGGCGCTGCCGGGCGCGGTATCCACCAGCAGGTATTTCGCGCGGCGGCGCAGGCCGATGATTTCCTGGCCCGGAAGCAGGGATGAAATTTCGGCGGGGATGGGCCAGCGCAGGTCCGGCCGACGCAACGTGACGCCCGTCACGCGGCGACCTTGCAGGTGGGGCGCCAGGCCCCGCCGGGTGGTTTCTACTTCGGGAAGTTCAGGCACTACGACAGCTTACCGAAATCGCGGCCGTCGCTTGCATTGCAATGTCCGGCCTCCATAATGTTTTCAACGGTGCGGCGCGCGCCGTGTCTTTTATCGGCTGTCCATCGCGGCAGCCCCCTGGAGTCAACGATGCCCCCCGATTTGATCGACTGGTTGCTGGCCGGACTGAGCCAGGCCAGCGTTTGGCAGATGGTCCTGTACTTCCTGGTCGCCAGCCAGATAACGATGATGACCAGCACCATCTACCTGCATCGCAGCGCGACCCATCGCGGCGTGGACCTGCATCCGGCGGTCAGCCACTTTTTCCGCTTCTGGTCGTGGCTGACCACCGCGATGGTCACCAAGGAATGGGTGGCCGTGCATCGCAAGCACCACGCGCGTTGCGAAACCGCCGAAGACCCGCACAGCCCGCGCTTCGCCGGCATCAACACCGTGTTGTGGCGTGGCCTGGAGCTTTACCAGAAGGCGGCGCTGGACAAGGACATGCTGGAGAAATACGGCAAGGGCACGCCCGACGACTGGATCGAGCGCAACCTGTACACGCGTTTTTCAACGGCCGGCGTGATCATCCTGCTGTTCGCGAGCCTGGCCCTGTTCGGCCTTCCCGGCATCGCGATCTGGGCCTTGCAGATGGCATTGATGCCGTTCTGCGCGGCCGGCGTCATCAACGGCCTCGGCCATTGGTGGGGCTATCGAAATTTCGACACCGACGACACCGCCACCAACCTCACGCCGTGGGCGCTGCTGATCGGCGGTGAAGAACTGCACAACAACCACCACGCCTTCCCGAGCTCGGCGAAATTTGCCTTGCGCAAGTTCGAGGTGGACATCGGCTGGACGGTGGTGTGGACGCTGCAGAAGTTGCGCCTGGCGAAAGTGTTGCGCGTGGCGCCGAAGCTGGACGTCCGTCCCAACATAGCCGTGCCCGACAGCGATACCTTGCACGCGATGATGGTGCACCGCTGGCAGGTGGCAACGGATTATTTCAAGACGGTGCTGAAGCCGCAGATCAAGCTCGACGCCGGCGACCTGCCGCGCCGCATCCGCCGCGCCTTTCGCAGCGAAGGCCGCTGGCTCGATGCCGCGCATCGCGAGCGCCTGCAAGCCTTTGTGGCATCGCGTCCGCAGCTGGCGACGCTGGTGGAATACCGGCAACGCCTTCTCGCCATCTACGAAATGAAATCGGCTGTGGCCGAGGTGAAGATGGAAGCTTTGCGCACCTGGTGCCACGAAGCCGAAGCTTCCGGTATCCAGGCGCTGCAAGACTTCTCTGCGCGCTTGAAGGGTTACGCATTGGTGCCGCACCACGGCTGATTGAGAGCCGAAGTTCCGCGTTGCGATGCTGAACGACCGCGAGGGTGGGGTCCGCCCTGGTCGACTCGGCGTAGCCGCTCCTGCGGACTCAGAGTCGACCGGTCGGCCATCCATGGCCGCGGCCGGACAATTGTCCGGCCATCTGTGCGAACCCCACCCTCGCCGCCGCTCAGCATCGCGCGGGGAATACAGCACCATTGGGGTGGAGTTCGCCAAGACGCGATGGTTTCTCCAACGCGCAGAATTGTCGACGCGCGTCTGGTCTAGCCGTTGTTTCGGCCCGCATGATTCCGGCAAATCAGAACGAACACTTCCCATCTTCCCGACCTTCAGAGTCGAAGAGAAAGTGCGCTTTCATCTCTCCCACCTAATAGATCTTCGTGACGCAGAAGTCCCTCTCCGTCGCCCGCTTTCTTTTCCGATTCAAATACTCCACCCCAACGCTTGCTGGTGACGGGGGGTCGGTTCGCACAGGAGGCCGGCCAGGGATGGCCGGCCGGTCGACCCTGAGTCCGCATGGAGCGGCTACGCCGGGGCGACCAGGGCGGACCGACCCCCCGGCGCCGGCGAGCGTTGGCTATGGTCCGAGCTTTTGGGAGAGATAAAAAAAGCCCGCCGAGAGGCGGGCTTTTGCGTCACGAAAGAGCGAAGGTTAGTCGCGGATATCGACGTGCTTGGTCTCCGGCAGGAACAGCGTGCCGATCACCAGCGTCATCGATGCAATCGCGATTGGATACCACAGGCCCTGGTAGATGTTGCCGCTGGCCACCACCATCGCGAAGGCGATCGTTGGCAGGAAGCCGCCGAACCAGCCATTGCCGATGTGATAGGGCAGCGACATCGACGTGTAGCGGATCTGCGTGGGGAACAGTTCCACCAGCCATGCCGCGATCGGGCCGTAGACCATCGTCACGTAGATCACCAGGATGCTCAGCAGCACCAGCAGCATCGGCTTGTTGACGCGAGCCGGGTCTGCTTTCTCCGGGTAACCGGCCGTGCCCAGGTCAGCCTTCAGCGCCTTGCCGAATTCCTCGGCCTTGGTCTTGAACGCGGCGGAATCCATTCCGGTGCCTTCGAAGGCCGGGACGCTGGTCGTGCCGACGCGCACCTGTGCAATGGTGCCTGCGGGTGCGTCCTGGTTGCTGTAGCTGACGCCGGCCTTGGCGAGTGCCGCCTTGGCGATGTCGCAGCTGCTGGTGAACACCTTCTTGCCGACCGGGTCGAACTGGAAGTTGCAGGTGGACGGATCGGCAACCACGACGACCGGACTGGTCGCGACCGCAGTTTCCATCGCCGGGTTGCCGTAGTGCGTCAGTCCCTTGAACAGCGGGAAGTACGTGAGTGCGGCAATCAGGCAGCCGGCCATGATGATCGGCTTGCGTCCGATCTTGTCCGACAACCAGCCAAACAGGATGAAGAACGGCGTGCCGATGACCAGTGCGCCGGCGACCAGCAGGTTGGCCGTGGTGCCATCGATCTTCAGCGTCTGGGTCAGGAAGAACAGCGAGTAGAACTGGCCCGCGTACCAGACGACGGCCTGGCCTGCAGTGGCGCCGAGCAAGGCGAGCAAGGCGATCTTGCCGTTCTTCGAGAAGAAGCTCTCGCTGATCGGCGCCTTCGACAGGCGACCTTCGTCCTTCATTTCCTGGAACACCGGCGATTCATTCAACTGCAGGCGGATCCACACCGACACGCCCAGCAACACGACGGACACCAGGAACGGAATGCGCCAGCCCCAATCTTCGAACGCCTCGGTGCCCAGTGCGAAGCGGCAGCCCAGGATGACCAGCAACGACAGGAACAAGCCCAGCGTCGCGGTGGTCTGGATGAAGCTGGTGTACAGGCCGCGCTTGCCCATGGGCGCATGTTCGGCGACATAGGTGGCGGCGCCACCGTATTCACCGCCCAGCGCGAGACCTTGCAACATTCGCAATCCGATCAGGATGATCGGCGCCGCGACGCCAATGGTCGTGTAACTGGGCAGGATGCCGACCAGGAAAGTGGACGCGCCCATGATGACGATGGTGACGAGGAAGGTGTACTTGCGACCGATCATGTCGCCGATACGGCCGAACACCAGTGCGCCGAATGGGCGCACCGCGAAACCGGCGGCGAAGGCGAGCAGCGCGAAGATGAATCCGCTGGTCGGATCGAGCGCCGAGAAGAACTGCTTGGCGATGATCGCGGCGAGGGAGCCGTAAAGGTAGAAGTCATACCACTCGAATACAGTGCCCAGGCTCGATGCAAAGATGACCTTCTTGTGGCTCTGGTCCAGTGGCGCGGGTGTTGCTTCGATTGCGACGGTGGCCATGGTGGATTCCTTGTCAGAAGTTGTATTTCACGTGCATCTGCAGGCGATGCAGGTCGCCGTCCTGTCCCGATTCCAGCTCGCGGTTGCCGACGATGAGTTCGGCGCCGACATCAAGCTTGGGCAAGGGGGAATAGA